>ERZ791680.932-NODE-932-length-24391-cov-3.684131_pt1 | contig 24391 bp, 19 predicted proteins | sample MGYA00510051_ERZ791680 | MGnify/ENA primary metagenome ERZ791680 (study PRJEB30046, sample SAMN00715238) | human gut metagenome | study: EMG produced TPA metagenomics assembly of the A metagenome-wide association study of gut microbiota in type 2...
AAAAGGCCTCCTATGATTTTTATTTTATCATAGAAGACCTTATAAATCTTTAATTACAGAAAAACTTTCACAGACTCTACGCTATACTAGAAGGGCATTTACTTTAATTTGTCAACAGTTCCAATTTGCAACAGTCTCTGGTGAAGTTCTTAAACTTTTCAGATAAACTTTTCTAGGAATCTATTCTAACACAAAATTGGGTTCTGGCCAGTCTACTCATCATAAATCACTTTCATTTCAACCAAAAGAATATTGAATGTGCCCCTCTGCCCAAACCCAACACATAGCATTCTGAATAGAACCGTTTAATACTAAAGTGTGTTATCTCTAATATTTAAATTTTTCGTAGGAGTACTGGCTAAGGAGTGTCTACCCTTATGTTTTGGATAAGGAAATTTTAGATTTACCTAATACGAAATTTTGTCTTAACTCTTCTATGATTACATTGTCTTTGTTGTGCCATAATACTCAATTTACAAATTATAGCCAATAATACAGCAATCTCAACTCCGTCATTTACAAGTATTGTTTCTGTAATCAGTGAAATACCTATCATAAACCACATCATATTAATTGAAAAGACATTATTTTTGTTAACTCCCTCTTTAGTTAATCTAACTAAAAATAATGATAAAAAAACAATCAACCCTAATCCTATAATACCAAACTGTCCCATATAATATGAATAACCTGCATCACCAATTGCAGCAGATACAGTACCATTGTCGTTATAAAATCCCGAAATATGTACCACACTATATACCCCAGAGATCATTTTTGCTGATAGATGAGATGCAAAAGTACCAAATCCAGAACCTATTGGCATACATATTTTCATTAGGCTTAGACTGCCCATATATAATGTTTCTCTAGGTGATGTTGAATAGGAAGCATATAGCATAAGCTTATTATAAGAAACCGCCATAATAAGGCAAAAGATAATATACCAATACAAAACTTTTGCTCTCTTAAACCAGTGTCTCCCATACTTTATAAATACATAAATGGCAACAAATATAAATCCTCTTGTTCTCATTCCTAAAACAAGAGTCCCTAATAACATCACTTCATCACTCAACGTACAGTCTTTTGCAGCATTAAATGCTAAAAGGATCATTATTGCAGATGTTGTCAGATATGTCGGATGTGAAAACAAAAACATATAGGGATGGATTCCATGCCTATATTCTAACTGAGATAAGCCTATATTAACAAATACTGATATTATACCTAAAATAAAAATTATAGCTACTATTATTTTAAGAAAAGGAATGATTTTATAAAATGTAGATGCAAGTTTTTTGGTTAGATTTAATTCACATAGAGCGAAAAGAGTTAATGGAAATTTCAAGAAACCAACAATATCTCTTACTATCGCATTAGCTGATGGTTGATATCTAAATATAGTATTTCCTATAAGGCCTACAATAATAATGCTAATAAGTGTCAGAAAAAATATTAGTGTTCCTTTTTTTGTTCTGTAATTTATTAGTTTAACTACTAATATAATAAAAATTATTATAAATAATAATTCATCCCAATAATTAAACAAACCATTATCAGGTAAATACCTTATTATTATATCTGGAAATAAAATTACACAGATAAAAACTATTTCTAACATAATGAGCTACCTATCTTCTTAAGATTTTGAATAACCTATTCATAATCCAATATGTTCAGCCAACCGGCTACAACTATTTCCATCATGAAACGTAAACATCCTATTTAAAATTAATTTTCTTTGATTGTAATATTCATCTGTTCCATTATTTAGTAACTCAAAAAAATCAATTAAATCATTAAAACAATATATTTTCATCCCAGGCATAAGATCTTTGGGATTCTCAACTATGAAACCAAGTCTGTATTCAGTTAGGTCATCGAGTGTATACGCAATAGGCCTTCCTGTATGCAAGAAATCTGTTCCCGAAGATGAATAATCACTTATCATTGCATCCGCATCTACCATTAGCCTATAATTATCTATATTAAGTTCTTTCACTTTATTACCATCTATTACAATAATATTAGTATGTGAATATATTTTAATTTGTTCCAAATCCTGCATTGGATGTATTTTGATTATCAATAGTGTTTCCAAACTATTTAGTATACTATTAAGTTTTTCATATTCACCTATGTCATTCACAATTGGTATACCCATCGTATATTCAATAGATGAATCATTGCGATTATCTATTTTAGACTTTCTAAATGTTGGCATCCATAAAACCACCTTCTTAAAAGTATGCTCTGTCACCTTGCCCAAATCACCCGATTTGAGATTGTATAACACATCATGACACGGATAGCCTAGTATTATTTGTTTGTCATTGGGATACGGAATCGATAATAAATTAGCCTGAATTGGTTTCAAGTATTCAGAAGGTGCCAAAATATATGTAATACTATTAGATACAGATATATTGCCCTTAGTATTTTTTAACGCCATTGCACCATGTGTTAAGTAGTATGCTCTCTGCCCCTCTCTAATTATACCTAATGCGTCCTGACAAGTTAATATATACTTTGCATTTGATAGATAATAGTTCTTTTTTAAGCTTGGTTTATATATTCCATAGCATTCAACATTTAGTGGAAGAACATCTGGTTTTTTATTCCTAATAAGCCATACTATTTTATACTTATCATTATATTTATTTTTAATTAAATAATTATAAAATGCTCCCCCATTTGAATCAAAATCATTGTGACTTTCTATAATAATAATATTCTGTAAATTTTGTTTTTTAAAAACCACTGCAAATAGTCGTTGAATTACTAAATCAACCTTATATTGCCAAATAACCTGGCAAACTCTTTTTAACCCCTTTTTTTTCAGGTAATTGAATATATTCATCTACTTTTTAATCCTCTTAACTCTTAAAAGCTTTTTTACAACCATTTTTAATTCTGATAGATTTATTATCATTAGAAAACATACACATATGATTTGCCCAACATAAAAGTGGTTGAAACTATGTTCAAATATTACCTGTAGCACTAATAATACATATGAAAATATATTTTTTAGAAAATTACAATGTAATCTTATAATCTTTTTTAAATAGAAAAGTCTTATTAGCCACATGGAGAAATAGGCAATGACGGTCGCTATTGCAGCTCCTGATGCTCCAAATTTTGGTATCAATATAATATTCAAAATAATATTGATTACTGCAGATAGTATAGTTGTTGTTGCTATTATCTGTGTAGACCTAGCTGCTGAAAAAATACTGCCAATAAAGGCTGTTAAAGTATTAAACATAGTAGCAATAACAAGAATAGACGAATATTTCCATGCAATAAAAAAATCATCCAAATATAAAAAACTTGCCAACGGGACATTCATTATAATTATCCCTGAACACCCTACAGCCATTACTGCTCCATAGATATTATATGTCTTTGAGAAAAAACCATCTTTATCTTCTGGATCAAATTCTTTAATTGCTGATAAATTCCATGCCTGGCAAAACACAATTATGCATGTATCTAAAATATGAGGGATTTTTCCTGCAACAGAATATATACCTGTTTCAGCAGCACCACATATACCTGTTATAAAATATTTATCTAATGATCCATTAATCCATAAAGCTATATTATTAAAAATTAGCGGTATACAATATTTGAGCATACCTATCTGGGTTACCTTTTCTAACTTAGAAAAAAACATCTGCCTAATTGTTTTCTTGGCTTCAAAAACGCAGTATATTGATGCCACAATTGGCCCCGTAACCATTGATATCAGATAACCCAGGATTCCTAGCTTTATCACTACTAGGAATAAAATATTGCTTCCTATTATTATCCCGGAAGAAATCACACCTGAAACCGCAACCGCTGATACTTTATCTATACCTCTTAAATAATTTGTCACTATTTGATAAAAGGCAGAAGAAACAAAAAAGAGGAATATAAAAACATAAAAAATCTTTGGCCAATTATATAGTTCAATATAACAAGCGAATCCCAATAATAAAGCACATATAATCGCTCCAACAAATAGTACTTTCACACCAAATGACAGTATCTTTTCACTATCTTCAACCTTTTCAATTGAAAAACGTAAAACCGAATCAGCTATATTAATCGTTAAAATATATATAAGTAATACTCCTGTTGTGTTAATAAGATCTGCTGTGCCATATTCTATGGTTGATAGAACTGCTGTATATATGGGTATAAATAAGAAAGAAAGAATTTTGGTGCTAAATGAACTTACAGCAAATATGGCTGTATTCTTACATAAATATGTATACTTATTTGCTGTATCTTTCATTCATATTCCTCCCATTATAATATTAAACGCTTTAAGAAGATAACTTTATATTGTCCTTCCCAATAACCTTTTTATCTTATAATATCTTTGAGCGCCAATAAATGCTACAACTCTTCGTTTTAAACGTTCTTTTCCTCCTGTCCATGAGGCACTATAAAGATGAATTGATATGGTTTCTTCACATAACAAATTTTTTGTTATGCCTGTTGATATAGGATCCATATATTGAGAAGGATAGACTGTTACTCCTGGCAAAAAAGACACCTCACATAAACTAAATTCTCCTATAGAGCGTATAGCTTCTGTATTTAGTTTTGGACACTCTATATCAATTCGCTTTTCGTTATCAAATGATACTTTCCCATATACATCAAGCATCCTTTTTACTACATCGCTATGCTTTTCTGCCCCAAATCCTAAACCTGTATTGCACCTATTTCCATTTTGTTCTATTCCTATATAACACTTATTAGTCAAAAGAGAATCAAGTGATTTAACCAACTCAACATCAGTATCTAAATATATACCACCTTGATCAAATATTATTTTCAATCTTGCATAATCTGATACGAATGCCCATGCTTTTGACTCATATGCCGCTTTTATAAATGGGTGGGAAAAAACATCAAAATTAGATTCATTCCAAAGTTTAATTTGATAATCAGGACAATATTTCTTCCAAGTATCCATACATTTTTTTAAATTACCTGGAATCTCCTTACCACCAAACCAGCAGTAATGTATTATTTTAGGAATCATATAAACCATCCTCCGTCTAATTCTCCATTATCTTTCTGCGAAAGTTTTTTACTCTAAAATAATAATTATGAATCTTTCTCCGCAAAATATAATATGGTGCAAATAACGTTCTATATTCATGTAATGCATCAACAGCACACACATCTTGTATTTGACTATAAGTATGTGTTTTGGACATGTTACTCAATCCAAAAGAATTCACGGTATACTCGTCTACAACAGTGCCTATCCAATCGTTATTATCTATATCAAATTTTAACATTCTTATCTTTTCGCCATAAAAATTTATATTATACTGAACCGGTCTGTAATATGTTCCATCCTTTTTAATTATTTTTCCTGCCGGCCTATAAATATTATCATTTTTACTTATACTATGCACGTCACTTATTTTTAGTTCATTTATATCCAGTGTATATACTTTCGTTATATATTCTCCAGGTTTTTGAATGTATGCAAGCAAATATATTCTTGACTTATATTCAAAAACCGTTGTATCAACACACTCGACATCATCTAATAGTACTTTTACAATTTCCCACTTTTCCAACGAATCGTCCAATGCCTTATATAATTCAAGAGTGCGATTCTGAGAAGATTCAGGAATCATATAAACAACATGATTATATTGAAAAACACATGGATACGAAAGATGATATGACTTTCTAATAATTTCTTTGGGTTCTGTAAATTCTCCATCAACAAGTTTCGAAACTGCTAGCCTTCCAATCTGTTGGTTGTTCTCAAATGCTTCAATAAACAGATACACGCCACCCTTGAATTCGAATAATATTGGATCTGCATACCAATATCCCTTTTTTGTTTTTAAACTTTTCCAATCTGAGTCTTTTATTTTATAAAAAACACACCACTCACCATACCGAGTCGTAAATATACTCTTAATGTTCATGAAACCACTCTCGCCTTTTATTAATAATCTATGAATATAATTTTCTTAGTATATTAGCACTAACTCTTGAATCATAATTATTAGCTCTCAATTGTAATATGCTTTCGTCAGATTTTTTTTCTCTATTATACTCTATCTTCTCTGGCAATCTTTCAACCCAGGCTTTTGTTCCTTCATCAAGAGGTAACATGGTAACAATATTCGTTGCGATAACATCCGTATCTATAGCATTTGAAATAATGCAGGGCAGTCCCGATGCTTGCGCTTCTAACACAGATAATGGCATCCCTTCCCATAAAGATGGAAAAACAAAAATATCAAACGCCGAAAGATACTCATTAACATTAGGCTTCATTCCAGCAAATATGACACTATCACTTATGCTAAGTTCTTCCACATACAATTCAATATCTTCACGCATTATTCCATCCCCAACTAATAATAGTTTGGAATTTTTTACAAAGCTATGATAATCCTTAAAAATATCAATCAAAAATTTGTGATTTTTAGGTTGATATATTTTTCCTACATGACCAATACAAATACAGTTGTTGTCTATCTCATATTGCTGCCTTATTCTTTTTCTGCTTTCACAGTTAAATCTATATATTTCTGTATCTATACTATTATTTAATATTTGATAGTTTTTATTATCAAATATCCAATCTCCAGCTTTTTGCGAACATGCTATGCCATGTGTATATAATTTGCTAAATACCGGTTTTAAAAAAAAACTTGCAATCTGATGCTCACATTTTGCAGTATGATTATGAACTATTCTTATTTTTATTCCTGCCAACTTTGCTGCAATTAATTCTATTGCAGCTGTAGCACTATTAGAATGGATGTGGATCACATCATATGAGTGCGAAATATTCATTAAGCGATACATATATTTAATTGGGTTCCTATTTCTACCACTAATCCTTATATATTCAATTCCCCTCTCTTTACATTCGTCGAGCAAATCGTTTTCCGGTACGTTGCCAGAGACTATGCAGATTTTAAACTCTGATATATCCATCTGACGCAGGCAGTTCATCACAACACTTGCAAGACCACCATACTTTGTAAATCCTGTTGTAATCACTATTAAGAGCTTTCGTTTCACCTTTTCATACCCATCTCACATAACATTTTTATTTTTAGTTCTAACCGAAATAGACATCAAGACCGTGTCTTCTCATATAATACTTGACACATACAACTTGACTTCGAACTTTTTGTTAAGCATCAATGTCTTTGAATCCATCACTGCTACCTTCTCCACTATCATGGTGTTGTACACGCATTGGCAGGACTCCTTGCCCCAGGCAAATGCTCCATAATTGTTCATAGATATTTCGGGAATTTCATTTGAGGCATATCTTTTCTTTTCTATAATCTCGATGATTACTTTTCCAATACTGGTCTTATATGCCTTTTCAATAGCCTCTATCTTCTTAAATAGCAAAAATATTTCCCCTAGTATAAATGGCTATGACCTTAGCCACCAAATAAAGGTTTGTTTCGTGAATTTGTGCTTTTAGTTCTTCCAGCATTTTTGAACCTATCAATATCTATTGCATAAATTTCATCCAAACCTTTCTTTGCTTCCCATCCAAGTGCTCTTAATTTGCAACAATCTTGTACTAAAGTTCGATGTGGTAAAAATCCATCTGATGTCTTAACTTCATTTTGAGCAAAAATAATTTTAATTTTGGGATTAAATACTTCAAATAAATGGGTTGCCAACTCTTTAACAGTGATAAAATTGTCTGAATTTGACGCATTGTATGCTTCTCCAGCTTTGCCTTTAAATAGTACAGTAAATATTGCAGTTACAGCATCTAAAGAATACATCATGCATTTTTTTGTCATGCCATCTGATTTCATCACGAAATCCTTATCCTCAAGAATACATCGTAGCAATTCATTGACCACTCTTGGTTCATCATATCTTTGAAATAAGCCGTGTATAACTGTTGGTCTAATTATTTTGACATTTAATCCGTATTCAACAGCTGAAGCGTGGCACAAAAATTCAGATGCCTTTTTGCCTAATGGATAACAATTTCTAAGATTCAAACTATCAATAGCACCAACCATTTCCTCAGTCATCACTGGGAAATTATCAGCAGGAACACCATAAACTTCTTCAGAGGATAAATAAATCATCCCTGCCCCTTCGTTTAACTTTGCTAAATCAAGCATTTTCTCAATACCATCTACATTAGTTCTAAATGTCTCAACAGGATGCCGCATGTGATATTGATTCCCAGTAGGTGAAGCAGCATGTATTATATAGTCAATGCGTTCTTTTAAATTTAATTCCGTTCCATATTGGCAATACATAATGTTATCACCTTCTGTAATGTAATCTGGTGTTTCTAAGGGATTACGTGTTGAACCGATTATACGCGTATTGGTATCTTTAATTTCGTTCTGTAATAATATCCACTTTACTAGTGATGTTCCAACTAATCCTTTCGAGCCGGTAATTAACATCGTTTTATTGCATAGGAACTTATCAAAATCGTTATCTTTTATGTATTTTGTTAACTCTCTATATTCTACATCCGTGCACCTCATGCTTTTCACTCCTTACATTCGCTAATATATCTTCTACCACTTGACTCGGAAGTAATCTGTTTTCAATCATAAGTTTTTCTGGTACGAATCTGCTTGGAATGTTCATAGAAAATCCTTTATTCATCACCTTCATATAAGACAAACCATAGTATTGTGCAATCTTTGCCCCAAATCCTCCATTTAGAATTCCATCTTCAAGGGTCACAACTAGTTCGTGTGTATTCTTTAATGAATCCAATGTTTCATTATCTATTCCAGAAATAAACATTGGGTTAATTAATGTTGCTTTAATACCTTCGTTATCCAAAAGATTTACAACTTCTTCTCCCAACTGATAAAAACTGCCCAATGCAATAATTGCAACTTTAGAACCGCTTCTAACGATCTCATATTTAGTATCAAAATAATTATTTCTAAATTCTTTGTCTATATGATAAACTTTAGTCCACGGAATTCTAATCGCAACTGGAATTTTATCCTGCTCAATGCTCCAGTCTAGCATTGAAATATATTCTTCGCAATTTGTAGGTGCTAGATATACCAGATTCGGGATATTCGCAAGTAGTGCAATATCATACAGTCCAGCATGTGTATCATTTGTATGCCCCCAGACCGATGCGTGAGTTAAAAGCATTGTTGCTGGGCATTTTGAAATACACATTTCCTGCTCAATTTGATCATACGCTCTTTGATAAAATGTGCTATTCGTTGCAAAGACTGGCTTTCCACCTCTTTTTGCAATTGCGGCAGTCATCGATATAGCATTTTGTTCAGCTATTCCAACATCGACAAATTGTTTTCCTGCTTCATGCCTTCTCTCTGGATTAAAACCTATGCAGAGTGGAGTGGATGCAGCAACTACAACAACATCTTTATCGTCTTTCATTTTTTCTAATAAATGTTTACCTATAATTGTACCATAATTTTCTTTTGGAACTCCTCCTATATATTGTCCTGTTTCTATATTAAAGGGACGTGCCCAATGCCATTTTTCACTATCTTGCTCTGCAAATGAATAGCCTTTACCTTTCTTTGTACAACAATGTATTACAACAGGGTGGTCTATTCCTTTAATATTTTGGAATGTATCAATTAATTTTTTTATATCGTGTCCATTTTTAATAAACTTATATTCAAATCCAAGGGACTTAAAATAATTATTTTCTATAACACCGTCGCACTCTCTTAATTGATTAAGCGAATCATGTAAACCACCATAGTTTTCAGGAATTGACATGTTATTATCATTTACTACAACAATTAGTCCACTTTGAAGTTCTTTTGCATAATTTAATGCTTCAAATGCCTCTCCACCATCTAATGACGCATCTCCAATGACAGCAATAATATTTTCATTTTCGCCCTTCAGATCTCTTGCCTTCGCTATACCACATGCCAAACTAATAGAAGTTGATGTATGGCCTATGTTAAAGAAATCATGTTCACTTTCCGCAGGGTTACTATAGCCAGACACATCATCGTATTTATTTTCATACAAAAATGCATCCTTTCTACCAGTTAATATTTTATGAACATAGGATTGGTGTGAAACATCAAATATAATTTTGTCCACAGGAGAATCAAAAACAGTATGCAAAGCTATGGTGATTTCGACAATTCCCAGATTAGAAGCCATATGTCCACCAAGTTTACTCATCTTTTTTATCAAAGCAAACCTAATTTCAGAGGAAAGGATATTTAGTTCTGCAACTGATAATTTTTTTAAATCATTATGACCATTAATTTTTTCAATTATCATTTTCCTTCTCCTTATTTCCAATTGGGATTCATTAGTGGTGTTTGTATAATTTCTTTTCCTTCTTCGAGGTCTTTTATCTGCTGAACCCTGGGTGTATGATGTTGACCAATAAACTCGGTTGCCAAAAAAATATCCACGCGATGTTCAACATCTTCATATCCCATATGCTTTTGTCCAAATGCAATCATGTTTGCATCATTATGCTGTCTCATGTATTTTGTTACAAGATCTGCATATCCCATACCGCACAAAATTCCTTTAATTTTATTTGCAGCAATAATCATTCCACTACCTGTAGCACATAATAAGATTCCGTATTTACAATCACCTGAAGCAACTAACTTTGCTGCTTTTGCTGCAAAAACAGGTGTATCGCACGGTACATTATTGTATGTGCCGACATCTATTGGCTCATATCCATGTTCTTGCAAATGAGAAATCAATCTCAGTTTATAATCCAATCCGTTTCTATCGCTAGCTAATGCCACTCTCACTTTTTTCACCATTACTTTCTCATCCAATCTGGTCTAGCCGTTTCCAATAATGCAGAAAAAATCTCCATATCCTCAGATGTTGTAAGTTTAATATTTTTTTCTGAACCAATAGAAAGATACAATTTTTTTCCCAATTCTACATATAATGAGCAAGAAGCAATCGAATCATTAATTCCCTTTTTTATTGCCTCTTTATGCGCTTTAAGAATATCACTCAAAAAAAACGTTTGAGGTGTCTGTGTTATCTTAAGGTTGTCCCTCGGAATTTGGTCATTTGATGTCACACTATCAGTTGTCTTAAGCATTACAGCGGTACAGGGAATTACTGTAATTGCATTTCCATATTCTCTACATACTCTAATATTATCCGATATAATATCCTGACTTACCATTGGCCTTATAGCATCGTGAATTAAAACAATATCATCATTGGAAGTATATCTCTGAGCTATATCATTCAATCCATTCCTAATAGACTGTAAGCCAGTTTCACCACCAGATACTATATTTTCGAGTTTTGTTATTTCAAACTGTTTAGAATATGCACGAAGAATATCATGCCAGCCATCTAGACAAACCACTTCGATTGCATCAATATTGGGATGCTTTTGAAAAGCTTCCAAAGTATACATAATAACTGGCTTGTCTTTAACATTAATAAACTGTTTTGGAATATCTTGGTGCATTCTTGCACCTACTCCACCTGCAATAATTAAAGCTATGTTTTTCATGTTTATTCCTCTATATAAATATTTGCAATTTTTAAAGTTCGTTTACACTGTTGTCCGTCGTTATAAGTGTTAACAAGCATATTTACTTTTCTTCTAATATCTGCATATAAATCCGTGTCGCTCAAAAGATCTTTTAAAAAACCGTAAAACTGTGATTTTTCTTTTATTTTATATCCCGCTGTGATATAGTCGGGATTTTCGACAGCAAAGCCTCTTCCTTCTTTATAGCTTTCAAAGTCGTCAATGGTAAATGCAAGAGGCCTATCCAACAACATAAAGTCATAAAATACTGAAGAATAATCTGTAATCATTGCATCACATTGAGCTATTAATTTATACAAATCCCATTCTCTAGCAATAAATTCAGAATGACTAAGTAAGAAAAGGTTACTTAAATTCATACGCTCAAGTTTAGATATATCCTCCAGAGGATGTAACTTAATAATTAGTAACATATTATTTTTTTTCAGCCAGTCATTCAAGTCCATATATTCATAGGGACGAAATATTGGCGTAACAGATTCTATATCTTCTATATCTGCATATCCTAATGTGTTAGACTTTCTAAAAGTCGGCATCCATATAACAACCTTTTTATAGCCATTTAGTTCTGGATACTTTTCAAAATGTCTAAACATTATATCTGTTCTAGGCTGTCCGCATATTGCTATGTTCTCATCTTTCACTCCTTGAGCCTTTTTCACAATCTCTTTGAAGTAATCCGAAGAGATTAGCATATTTGTATAATACGACTTTCTTGGAGCGGTTTGTAATTGACGCTTATCAGGAGCCTTAAATGGTGTGCCATGCCACATTTGTACAACATATTGTTTTTTTGATGGACATATCGGTATTCTGCCGAACGCATAGAAAACATGCCCTGCTCTAAAATATTTTTTTACGCCATTTAAATTATTTATGTAACTCACATTTTTAGGGAGTTTCTCTGTTATTTTCTCATTTGAACTTATCAATATCTTATACGTTGAGTTATATTCATTTTCAACTAAATACTCATAAATAGCTTTTATATTATCCCTAAATCCCATATTTGTATACAGTAATATTGTTTTATCATCTTTGGAAATAACTTTATTCAATACAGACAATAGGCGAAAGAGAGTAATCGTTAATATATTTTTAGCCAATTTATTTTTTATCATTTTAATTTTACCTTTATTGCTTTAGTGGGTATACCTGCACCGCTGCAAAACCCGAAAAATCATGCATCAAAGCTCACATTCAGTCTAATTTTCCTGAGTTTTGTATAGCAAATGTGCCGACATTTATAACTATCATAATAATCATATCATCATATCGCCAACAATTTTTTCCAGTTCTTCACAGAACTTTGCATTATTGCTGTTTATTCCATGTCTCATACCAGCAATAATCTGGTCATAATTGGTTATGATTTCTTCTAGATTCTCAATATCCTCTACCGGAATGATTGTACCCATTTTCTGTGCTACATTACGTACAAACTCAACCTGATGATCATTCACATGTTCACAAAACCTATACTGACGGGGTACAACTATCGGTGTTTTGCCAACCTGCAATGGCACGATAAAGCTTGCCGGACCTCCATGTGTAATCACAATTCTGGCATCAGCCACATTTTTTATCATCTGCTGATACGGAAGTAGTTTGCTACATTGGCAATATTTTGGTTTATAGGTGCTAAAACCTGTCTGCATTATAACCTCATCGATTATAACCCCATTCTTTTTTAAATCATCTACCGCTTTCACAAGTCTGTTAAATGGCTGCTCATGCGTTCCAACTGTCACGAATATCATCTTCTGCTCCTATTAAAAAATACTACCAAGATTGATTGCCTTCGGATATACTTTTTTCTGTTCATCCCATTGAACTATGAACTTATCAACGATAGGATAAACTATCTTTCCTGTCATTGTTGACTTTTCAATACGATCAAAGACCTCTATATAAATCAGTTTTGCTCCCATTAGTTTACCTATATAGAAAAACGGAACCGCAACCGCGGCGCCAGAAGAGATAATCAAATCCGGCTTTTCTTTATGTAACACCTTCCAGGCTATAACGGTATTCTTCAACAACGCCCTAAGGCTTCGGTTTGTTGGATAATAACATGGATAAAACTTCTTCCCTTCCAATAGACTTCTGGCATCCTCTTTATCAAAAGTCACCCAGAAATGTTCTTTATTCATCCAGAAGGGTTTTAACATATACAGATGCGTTAAGTGTCCCCCGGATGAGCCCACTAAACATATTTTTAAATTTTCTTTATGTGCTATATGATTCATCACTTATAAACTCCCACTTTTACAATTGCTGAATATAAACAGCAATTATCTTTTAGTTTTTGAATCCACCAACATAACTTTTCAAAGTTTGTATCTCGGCAAGTCTGGACATCTTGCAACAATCACCATCCTTTTTGGCGTGTAAAAAGTTATGATTTTGTGCAATACCATATTTACCGCTAGTGCTTAATAACACTATTGAAGCAGCAATAGATTACAATGTCTAAACTGACAACATATGAATGTGCATCATTTATCCATAAGCATAACAAAGTGGGTTTACTTCACATAAGCTCCACCATTTTCCTTCTAAATCTCAATTCCCCGGGGTATTTCTTAGAATAAATTGGTTTTAGAGCTGTATGTTATTCTTCAAAAATTCAAGCCTTCCTGTCGCTTGTAATTCATCAGATTTTAGCAGACACATCCTTTTGTCAGAAACAGAACTCTCAGAGAATTTGGTTAAGTCTCCCCCTCCCCTGTAGTTACTGATTCCAACCAAGCATTTAATTATGAAGTAATTGCTCTTGAACAGTGTTACAGATATATTGAACAGAATTATAATCAAAATCTAATAATATATACTAGCCTACCGAAATTGGACCATTTGTTTATTGTTTTCTGAAAAAACACATAAATTTGGTGGTCAACTATTTGTGAATCCAGATGGTCAACAAAATATTGTGTGGTTAAATCAAAAATTTTTTCCTTCGGTACTTTTTGTTGAAAACATTGAACATTGTGATAGTCAAATTTCCTATCTTCTGTACCTTTACAGACAATATAGTATTTAATTTCCGGGTATACCTTTTGAACCTATTATAAATACATGCTGCATAAATTTTCTCCAAATAATTGCTATTATTTTGACCATGAAAAAAGGGACACCTGCCAGCAAAAAGTGCTGGTAGGTGTCCCATTACATTTTTTGTACTTATATTAATTCATTAAAAAGTTTCTTTCATTGTATTTTATTAAGACCTCTCTTTTCCGCTCTATACTTACCTCTGTATATATCTGTGTGGTAGCAATGCTGGAATGTCCAAGCAATTCCTGTAAATCTCTTAGATTAGCTCCATTATTGAGAAGATGACACGCGAATGTATGTCGTAAATAGTGAGGGGTAGCTTTAGGATTGATATGGGATATATATTTGTATTTGCTGAAAATATTTTCAATACCATATATGGATAGCTGCTTTCCATATCTGTTAATAAATATATGGTTAGTAGATGGTTTTAAATTAACTCGAACGGAGAGCCAAGCCAAAAGCTTTCTTTGGACAGTGGGAGCAGAAATAAAAAGAAGTCGCTCCTTATTTCGTTTTCCACGAATCAGAATACTCTGGGAGACAGAATCAAAGTCTTCTAATAAAAGATTGGAAATCTCGCTTATGCGAAGACCAAGGCAAAACAACAATTCAATAATGCTCATATCTCGTAGACAAATTAATTGGCGGTAGGGGGAGGTTAGGGAGATATATTCCTGCTCTGTAGATTGAATAAGATATGTGATTTCTTGTTTCGTAAGGGTGCGGGGGAGATTGACGGGAAGCTGGAAATGCCTTGTAGAAAAACGAAAGAAAATTTCTTTGGCATGTTCTTCACGAATAAGAAAATCGCAAAACTGGCGGATGGCTACATGTTTTCTATAAATGGAGCGGGGCTTCAGTCTTACAATATTTTGGAGGAAGTAGAAGTATTCCAGAAGGGTATTAGCATTGAATACCAGCATTTTTTGAGACTGAATCCATTTATTCAGATGTGTTAAATCATAGCGATATGCACATACTGTTTTTGGAGATAGGTTACGTTCCGTTGAAATTGTAGAAAGAAATTGCTCAGTAAGTTTTGATTGATGTTCATAATAAAAATTCATATAGAGTCCTCCTTGATTTTAGTAGATATATTATATAAAATGTCTTGAATTAAAGAAATAGGAAAGAGTTTTTTCGTGGTCTATGATATAATATATACATTAGTTATAAGTTCAATATTAATTTTATAGGAGTAGTAAATTAAAACATTATGAGAAAAATAAAAAGGGTATCCTTATATCTGCTGTCATTTGGAGCGCCAATACTGATATTTAGTTTAATATGGTGGAGTAGTCATATATATCCATTTGGGCCAATTAGTAATATGAAGGATGATTTGGGATATCAGTATGTGGAATTATTTTCTTACTTAAAACATGTGATGGATGGCGAAGCAGGGTTAGGATATACCTTCACAAAAGGGCTGGGGGGAAGCTCGGTTGCTCTTTTCGCATATTATTTGTCTTCGCCATTTAATATTTTTTTGCCTTTTTTTTCACAGGAAAATCTCCAAATATTTATTTTTGTTGTATCAGCATTAAAGCTGGGGATGTGCGGCCTCACCCAGACATTCTTTCTAAGGAGACGTTTTCCGCAGTTAAAAAAGGAATTAGTATTTTTACTATCCATATGTTTTGCTGCCTCTTACTATTGCGTACTGCAAGTGGAAAATATAATGTGGATGGATGGGGTCTATATGCTCCCGCTTATGATGTATGGGGTATGGAGGCTAGTTAAACAGAAAAAAGGAGGAGCACTTACCGCCACAGTATTTGCCGCGATTTTATTCAATTGGTACACAGCCTATATGGACTGTCTATTTGCAGTTCTCTATTTTGGATATGAGTTACTCAAACAGGGAAAAAGGAAATGGAAAGAATATTGTATTGAATGCATTCATTTCTGTGGTGATATGATTCTTGGTGTTCTTTTAAGTGCACTATTGTTTTTTCCAAATGTTTATGCCCTTATTCAAGGGAAAGGGGGATCCACTGGGGGAAATATTTTTTCATTGCATATTAATGGAACTCCAGTCAATATGATTCGTGGACTTGTAATTGGAAATGATGCAGGTAGCCGGTCACTTAGCCTTTTTTGCGGGACATTTGTTTTGGCATGGTTCACATATTCCCTGGTTTCTATGTACAAAAAGTCTAGACGCGATTTTACACTGTCTTTGCTTCTTGTCGGAATTATGGGAGCTTCTCTTCTTATTAAACCATTAGAGAATATTTGGAATGGCTTCCGCTGTGCATATAGTGATATGTATCGCTTTTCGTATTTGCAGACATGGCTTTTTATTTATTTGGCAGCAATCGGTTTGGCTGAGGTGAATTCAAATGCATCAAAACGTATTTTGCTCTCAATCTGGACAGTATACTCTGTTCTGTGGATAATACTAGACTTTATTTCGCCCTTTAAAAAACAAATGCTCTATATGACTATTTTTTCTATGGCAATAGTATCATTGTTTTCTGCTTGGTTGTTGCATCCTAAGCATGTAAAACGTAAAGTGGGATTTATAGCGATATTAATATTTACCTTGAGTGAATTATGTATGAACGGGGTTGCGCTATGTGGGGCATATAACTGGGGAGATTATACGAAATTTCAGGATTATGTTACAGCTCAGAGGCAATTGTTAGATATAGTGAAGTGTACAGATGAATTTCCTTTTTACAGAATAGAGCAAACATTAAACAGGGGATTTGATAAGAACAAAAGCTCAGCATTTTTTTTGGAGAATATGAGCTTTAATTATAATGGATTTTCCCATTATAGCTCAGCTTTTAATGAGGAACTCAGAAAGTTTAGTGAATTATTGGGGTATGGCAAGAATGACACTGTAAGTTTATATCAGGAACCAATTCTGCCATCTGATAGTTTATTAGGAATCAAATATGTGTTTGCTGACAATGATTATCCAGGGCTGGTGCAAATATCAGACGTAGAAAAAAATGGGAAAAGTATATACGAGAATCCTTATGTGCTTCCTATGGGATTCTGGGCATCGGAAAACAGCAGGAAGATGATATCTGAATCTAATCATTTTCAGTTTCAGAATGAAATATATTCAAATATACTGGGAGAAAAGATGGAAATATTTAAGCCTGCACCATATCGTATGATATCTCATACATCAGACGAAATTTCATATGAAATTAATTTGGAACCTGGGCACATCCTTTACGGATATGCAGATTCAGAAATACAGAATTTGAAGGTATTTATTGATAATGAGTACCGCTGCGATTATGAAGGATGGCTGACTTATAAAGTATTTAGTGTTGGTCAGAATCCGGGAAATCACACAGTAAGGTTTGAAAAGTTTCATGGATTATCAACGCAGATTCATCCTCAATTTTATCAGTTGGATTTAGAACTTTTTTATAATGTGATAGAAAACATAAAGTCCAATTCCTTAAAGATTAATACAATAGAAGAGGGATATGTTGACGCTGAAATTGTATCGCCAAAGGCTGGCTTTACAATGTTAACAATTCCAATGGAAAAAGGCTGGCATGCCAGTGTAAATGGAGAAAAGGTCGATTTAGAAAAGGGAGCTAATACTTTGATGCTTGTACCGGTTAATACCGGAAAAAATTATATTGAAATACACTATCACGTTCCATATTTTAATGTGGGAATTATTATATCCATTGGTACAATGCTTTGTGTGGGTATGTATTATCTATATTTTAGGAAAAATTTTATGAATAAATGATTCTATACAATGATAATAGGATAATTGATGTGGAGAGGAGCTCTTGATAAAAATAGAAGTCAGGGAAAGAAGCCTATATTGGAGCCTTTCCTTGACTTTTTGGATGTGTTTTCATATTTTTTCGAATAGTACCGTATGATTTATTGACGATAACCATAACATTCCTTTGGCGAAATACATCTGCTGCAACATTCCAAGTGTTTAGGAGATAATCGAGCGCAACTACTAAAAAGAGCTAGGGCAAAGGGATTATATTCAAGTTCAAGCAGATGATGTGCAATAACACAATTTAAGGCGATTAAGGCCACTGTATATAAAAAGTACAGGTCGTGCCTGTTTTTGATACAACAGATAACATAGGTGACCAGAACTATAAATATAGTTATAATGCCATATCTCAAAAGAATATGGATATAAGAGCAGTCTACGAAATTGTATTCTTGTGACCAGATAAGCCCTCCTCCGGCTCCAATCATATCAATTGCCTGGCCAAATGGGCGGATTCCATGAGTTACTATGCCAGACTGTCCAAGCCTTAATCGATTAGAAAGCAGTTGGTTGATTACTGCTAGTATAGAGATACTTTCTGTGTATAATATAGTAAGTACAAATGAGGCTGCTGCCAGAATAGGCATAAAAACTGGGCCTATTGTTTTCCAAAAACATATCCAGGTTTTTTTGAGATTTCTGGGCATATGTTGTGAATGAATTACAGCCGGTCCACTTACAAATAACATGACTGTAAGTAAGATGGATATGGAATCTAAACGGGCATTGCAAAAATGATAGACTAAATAAGCCGTTATAATAGCCAATAAATGATGGTAAAAATTCAGATGTTCAGCCCCCAGGTAGTACGCAGTTAATGTAATAAAGAAAATGTGGGAGGCAAAATCTGTTGTATAGACGATGCCAAAAGACTGTCGTATACCGCGATCTTCCGCAATGTATTTGTAGTTTTCAATGACACCTAAAAGGGATGATGCAAAAGCTAGGAATACAACTGCACTCACTATAAGCAAATAAACTTTTAAGATTTTCTTAAAAGAAATGTGCCTGCTTCCTATGATAGGAAGAATCCAGAAAAAGATATTAAGGTATCCAGTATAGTAAAGCACGCATAATGAACTTAGTGTCATTACGATTATGAATAAAAGCGGTTTGATTGTATAACCGTCATACAGTATAATTTTTAGGCCAATAAAAACAATTGGAAGTAAAAGGCACAATTTGCTGATGATACCAGGGAGAGGAAACGTGGTAGTTGCCCAGACCCCCCTTCCAAGGTATAATATATAACCTGTAAAGAAGAGGATTTCCCCAGTATGAAAGTCACTGATATAATTTTGATAATTGTTTCTAATTGTATGCATAATTAATCTCCAAATAGAATGTATCATTAAATGATAATACACCCCAATATATCTATTTTGAAACTACGGCATAGATTGAGTTGCCGCTCTAACTGTGGATACGTATCTTTTCCAGTCTTGATGAATAGGATACAATTCTTTATGGATATCATTTGCTGCAGTTCATCAGCATCCTCGAATGTATTATAACCTTCCGTAGTAGGGATGCCTGCTTGTTCAGTTAGTGTCTTATAATCGTTGACTGCCTTTTGGACTCTTGGCTGTTCAGAGAGCGCGTTTAAGTAAAGAGAAGATAATTGATGTTGCTGAAGAAGCAGCTTTATATCAATCAGGCTTCTGTCAAGAGAATGGGTATAGGTATCCGGCCCCAAACCAATATTCAATACAGGAATATTATAACTTTCTAAATCTTTGGCAGATCGTATGCGGTTTCCTAGTATATATTGGAGCATAAAGCATATACAGGGAAGGACGATACCAAAGAAAAATCCAGATAATGCATATTTTATTGTATTGGCAGTTATATTTAACGAAGTATCGGGAAGTGTTTCGGGCTTACTTTTTTCTATATAGGAGTTTTTTGCGTTTTTTTGAGATATTAATTTGTTATTTAAGTCTGAACGGTTTGTTATATAATTTTTAAGGTTGTTTCGGGTGCCATTCTGTGTATTGGCTACACTAATATCTGATTTGATATAGTATGAACTGTCTATTTCAGACAGGGAAAAATTGCCTTGAACAGAGGCTATCGTAGCAACCTGGTTTTGCAGTCTTGTTTTAATGATATCAAGAATCTTTTTTACATCATCGACATCATAATGGATTACTGTTATGTTTAAGACATTACCGTTTGTAGAACAGGTTATAATATCTTTCCAGTATTCTGTATCCAAATTGGCATATTCTTCTGTTAGTGCATCTTTTAATCCACCTTCATTCACATACATAGTTAAAGCACTTAGTATATTATCTACCGCGCCTTCTGCGTGAATACCATATTGTACAGAAGCTGTCTGGATGTTTTGAGAATCAATTCTCATATAAATTGAATTATCTATATATGTCTGCAGCGAATCAATCTGCTGGTTGGTCAGAGAAAGGCTACCTTCTATATCTGCAATCATCGCATCGTATTCAGACAAACGCTCATTGTATTTGTCTACCTCATCTAATTGCTGTTTATTAAAACTTAGCTGAGGGACAGCTTTTCTATATCCCAGGATAGCAAAGAGCATGGTACAAACTAAAACAAAAATACCGATGATTATTCTCTTTTTGTATAAGTCCTCGATTAAGTTACTAAAATAAACTGATTTCATAATACGTCATTTGCTCCTCTAATATTTTATTGTATTATTAATTCTAGGCGCTATTATATCATATATTGAGCTGATTTACTTGATTTTTTCTTTAATTTTTAGTATTCTTGAGTACAGCAATACAGGATAAAAATGTGATACGGAAAATCATGCTAATAAAAACAGTTTAGATTATTGGTTCTGTATTTGTGCAGAAGATTTCAGGATTAGCCGGAAGGTTTTGCGTCATATATAGTTTTTACATAATTTTACTTTTTTAGCAGAGAAAAGAGCCTAAAATTAAGCCAATAGTAAGGCCTTTTTTCATTGAATATGCTATAATGTTCACATTGACAGTAGAGCATAAAGGTGAACAGATTGTAATTAGGACGTACATGAGGAGCGAATGATAATGTACCAGAAAAGAAAAAGTATCGAAACGATGCTGATATGGACGTTGGATATTGTCTGTATACTATGTAGCTGTGCGGCGGCATTCTGGATTCGTTTTGAACGGTTTTATGGAGCGGTAAGTCACTGGGACCAGATTTGGCAAATTTCTTTTATGATTTTTATCTACATAATGATTAATGTGTTTGTGGATTTTAATCATCATTTTTTTAGAAGAGGTTCGTTTGAAGAATTAGTAAGTGTTGTTCAGATGGAAGCAATTTTTGCAATCTGCTGGGTGGTGCTTTTGTTTATCCTTCATAGAACAGAAGATTTGTCTAGGCTTGTATTTGGCTATTTTATTGTTATTAATTTGATTCTTACTTATGGGGTACGTACTGGTTTTAAACAGTATATGGTGCAGATTTATAAGCATGGCAGATATAGCAGCCGCATGCTTCTGGTTACAGATTCACAGAGGGCAGGAGATGTCATTAGTAATTTAATTGAGTATAAGGAATGGAATCGTATTTTAAAGGGGATTGTATTTCTTGACAAAGAGGTAGATGAAGAGTCTTTTATGGGATACCCCATTGTGGCTTCTCGAGATACATTGTTAAATTATGTCATACATAATGATATAGATGAGATATTTATAACCCATACAGAGATGTTGCCTACTTCTGTTTTAAAAGGCTGGGTTTCAGATATGGAACAGATGGGGATTATTGTGGATGTAAATATTGATGCATTTGATTTGCTGAACCGTGGTAACAAAGTACTTAATCGAGTGGGAAAGTATGCAGTTGTTACATTTGCCAGAAACATCATTTCTGCCAGAGGCCTGGTAATGAAACGTTTGTTGGATATAGTTGGAAGTCTGGTTGGGATGATTATACTTGGAATTGTGACTGTTATTGTAGCTCCGGCCATAAAGTTGGAGTCACCTGGACCGGTTTTTTTTGGTCAGACGAGAATCGGAAAAAACGGACGCAGATTTACCTTTTACAAATTTAGGTCTATGTATCAGGATGCAGAACAGCGGAAAAAGGAGCTTTTGGAGCATAATGAGGTCCAAGGCTTAATGTTTAAGATGGAGAATGACCCGAGGATTACAAAAGTAGGAAGGTTTATAAGAAAGACCAGTATTGATGAATTACCACAGTTCTGGAATGTTTTAAAAGGAGATATGAGTCTGGTTGGAACAAGGCCGCCTACGGTGGATGAGTTTGAACACTATGAAGCAAAGCATAAGTGTAGGCTGAGTATGACTCCAGGTCTGACCGGTTTATGGCAGATTAGTGGAAGAAGTGATATAAAGGACTTTGATGAGGTAGTTCAGCTGGATATGCAGTATATTGATGACTGGAGTATCTTGAAGGATATTAAAATTTTGCTTTTGACAATTGGTGTTGTTCTAACGGGAAAAGGATCAAGATAAGAGATAGGAGAGAAGAAATGTACACAGATAACTATGAACAAGAGATTAATTTAAAAGACTTACTTTTTTCAGTTCTGTATAAGTGGAGGATATTGTTGTTGGCTGCTGTTGTAGGTATGATGTTGATGGGGGGATATAAAACGCTAAAAGTTACAGAAAACAGGACTTCAACAGAGGCAGATGAAAGTTACGAGGAAGAATTTGAACGGTTCATTGAAGAAAAGGCAGCAGTTGATAAAACAATTAAGAATCTTAAAGCGAGTATAGATGAACAGAATCGATATATAACTAATGCACCACTTATGCAGATTAATCCTTATAATGAAATCGTATCTGCTGCGGATGTGATTGTTAAAAGTAAGGAATCTACAGGAAGTAATCTGAATAGTCTGCTGGCACTTTATAAATCGTCTCTTCTTACAGGGGAGTATTTAGATGAGATGGCAGAAGAGAACGGATATGAAAGCCGTCACCTGAAGGAACTAATGAGCATTACAGATGAAGATATGACGTCGGATTTAGCGCATGTTTCGATGACAATGTCACCTTCACATGAAAACCAGCAGGTTATAAGATTAATTCACATAAATGTAATAGGAACGGATTATCAGACAACAGAAAAAATTTTGACAGGAATTTTAAACGAATTAGAGATTCTTCACGTTTCTTATAAAACAATATTGGGAGAGCATGAAATAGATATACAAAAGATGCCAGTGAGTGAAAAGGTTGATACAGCGCTTCTGGACTGGCAGCAGAAGGTACGGAGCAATGTAGGGACATTAAATAAAGAACTGGAGGATTCTTTGAAAAGCCAGGATAGTCTTAAGGAGCCTCTTGTATCAACATTAGTAGAACATCCTATAAACAGTAGCGTTAAGTACGCTGTAATTGGTTTTTTTGCTGGTGGTTTCATTGCTGCATTTTTCGTATGTTTACAGTACGTTTTAATGGACAGAGTGGCTTCTGATAAAGAAATAAAAAGCAGATTTGGTTTGAAAAGCTTGGGGAGCTTCTATAGGAAGCCACGTAGAAAAATGTTTGGCTTTATTGATAACTGGCTCCGAAGCTTAGCTGGAGATGATAAGGTTTGGCCAGATGACGCAGTGTTGGAGATGATTACAACTAACATATATAACTACGCATCGGGGAAAAAGAAACTGTTCATTACCGGTTTTGCATCACAGGAAATCATAGACAGAGTATGTCAACAAATTCACAAGGATTTACCAGAACTATGTGTTGAGACAGGACGTGATATGATTAATAATGCAGCAGTGAGAAAAATTATGGCTGATTTTGAAGGGGTTATCTTGGTAGAAGAAAGGAATGTCTCAAGATATTCATTAATTGCACAGGAGCTGGAATTAGTATCAAATATTGGAGGTGAAGTGATAGGCGTTGTAGTAAGTTAATGGATTTAATTTGTAAAAGTGTGCTGGTAAAGAGTACTGAAGGCTCCCTTCTAAGCAGACAAGTGAAGTAAAAAAGGGTTCTATACTGAATGTTGGGGTGTGCTGAAAAGCACACTTCCAACATTCTTTT
>ERZ791680.946-NODE-946-length-24103-cov-8.935753_pt1 | contig 24103 bp, 29 predicted proteins | sample MGYA00510051_ERZ791680 | MGnify/ENA primary metagenome ERZ791680 (study PRJEB30046, sample SAMN00715238) | human gut metagenome | study: EMG produced TPA metagenomics assembly of the A metagenome-wide association study of gut microbiota in type 2...
GAAAACCGACCTCCAATAGTTAGATTTTTTGGTCTAACTTCTGGGGGTCGGTTCACTGGACGGTTATTTTTTATTGTTAAAAAAAGAAAATATGTTCGATTTTACTGTTCATAAGCAGGGATAATGTGTTACAATAGATGGGAATATGATATTGTAATAAAAAAGGGATTGAATATTACAAACAACAACGGAAATGGAGATGTCTATGAGCATTTATGATACATTGAACGAACAGCAGAGAGAAGCGGTATTTCACACGGAGGGACCGGTTTTGATCTTGGCGGGTGCAGGTTCCGGAAAAACGAGGGTTCTGACACATCGAACCGCTTATCTGATCGAAGAAAAGGGCGTGAATCCATACAATATTATGGCGATCACCTTTACGAACAAAGCAGCAGGTGAGATGAGTGAGAGGATCGACCAGCTTGTGGGATATGGCTCTGAGAGCATCTGGGTATCAACGTTCCATTCTACCTGTGTGCGCATTTTAAGACGCCATATTGACCGTATCGGGTTTGATACTAATTTCACAATTTATGATTCCGATGACCAGAAAACACTGATGAAGGATATCTGTAAGCGTCTGAATGTGGATACCAAGATTTACAAAGAGCGGAGTCTGCTTGCTGCGATTTCCAAGGCAAAAGATGAGCTGGTAGATCCACAGGAATTTTCTCTCCGGGCGGCTGCTTCCGGGGATTTTGCGAAACGGAAACAGGCTGAGATCTACAGAGAGTATCAGGATGCACTGCGGCGGAATAATGCACTTGATTTTGATGATCTGATCGTAAAGACGGTTGAATTGTTTAAAACGGATGCCCAGGTGTTAGACTACTATCAGGAACGCTTCCGTTATATTATGGTGGACGAGTATCAGGATACGAATACGGCACAGTTTGAACTGATCAGTATTCTTGCGAGAAAGTATAAGAACCTGTGTGTCGTTGGTGATGATGATCAGTCTATCTATAAGTTCCGCGGTGCGAATATTTATAATATCCTGAACTTTGAAAAACATTTTCCGGAGGCAGTGACGATAAAACTGGAACAGAATTACCGTTCTACACAGAATATTTTAAATGCTGCAAACGGAGTGATCTCCAACAATATGGGACGAAAAAGAAAAACACTCTGGACAGATAATGAGGAAGGTAAAAAGATCGGTTTCAAGCAGTTTGAGACAGGCTATGAGGAGGCAGAATATGTCGCAAAGGATATCAATGCCTGTGTGAAGGACGGCAGATATCATTACGGTGACTGCGCTGTTCTCTACCGCACAAACGCACAGTCCCGTCTTTTTGAGGAAAAATTTATCGTATCCAATATTCCATATAAGATTGTCGGTGGCGTGAACTTCTATGCAAGAAAAGAGATCAAAGACCTGCTTGCCTATTTAAAAACGATCGATAATGCAAGAGATGATCTTGCTGTCCGCAGGATCATCAACGTGCCAAAACGTGGAATCGGTGCAACAACCTTAAATCGTGTGGCAGATTATGCGGCTGCGGCAGATATCAGTTTTTATAATGCATTGAAAATGGCAGACGATATTCCGACACTCGGCAAGAGTGCTGCAAAGATCAAGCCATTTGTGAATTTTATTCAGGTGATGCGCAGTAAAGTAGAGATTATCAGCGTTTCTGAACTTTTGCAGGAGATTATAGACGAAACCGGGTATGTGAAAGAATTGGAAGCGGAAGATACCGAGGAGGCAAAGGCGCGTATTGAAAATATCGATGAGCTGATCAGTAAAGTGGTTGCTTACGAGGAAGGCGAGGAACATCCGACACTCAGCGGCTTTTTAGAGGAAGTGGCACTGGTTGCAGACATCGACAGTCTCGATGAGGGCAGTGATTATGTTGTTTTAATGACATTACATAGTGCAAAAGGTCTGGAGTTCCCGAAAGTTTACCTTGCCGGAATGGAGGATGGATTGTTCCCAAGTTATATGTCCATCACTTCGGACAGTTCTTCTGAGGATCTCGAAGAGGAGCGACGCTTGGCTTATGTGGGGATCACGAGAGCCAAAGAAGAACTTACAATTACCTGTGCAAGACAACGTATGATTCGTGGCGAAACGCAATATAATAAAGTATCGCGGTTTGTTCGGGAGATTCCGTCTGAACTGTTGGACAGTGAACTGAGAAAGCCGGCATCTGCAAGAGAATCTTCTTTTGGAAAAGAGAGCAGTTTCCCATCTTTTTTACAGAACCAGACAACAGCAAGACCGAAAAGAACAACACTGCGCCAGCAGCCTTCCGGACAGAGCATGCAGGCAAAGGCACTTGTCACAAAGGGTGTTGTAAAGTCAGAGCTTGACTATGGCATCGGGGACGCCGTATCGCATATCAAGTTTGGCAAAGGAGTTGTGAAAAACATCATGGATGGCGGAAGAGATTACGAGGTGACCGTGGATTTCGAAGGATATGGTGTGAAAAAAATGTTTGCCTCTTTTGCAAAATTAAAGCGTATCTGATTCTATTTGGAAGCAGGGACGTTTGTGTATCCGAAACTCTAAAAAATATATAAAATTTTTGAAAAATGTAAATTTTTTATATTCGAAAAGTAAAGGATATGATATAATGAGCGTAAGCAATGAGCGGTGCACGTAGATTTTTCTGGTGTGTATTGCGTTTAGGTTTTGCATATCCTAAAAAGTATAAATTAGAGAAGGAGCGGAACACTATGAACAAGGTGGAAGATTTCATCAATACGACAAAGTTAAACGACTTACTCAATAAGAAAGAGGAGCTGATCAATATGACAAAGTTGAATGAATTATTAAACAAAAAAGAAGCAGAAGAAAAGAAAACATCAAAGGTTGTATGGATTTTTGCAATCATCGGTATTATTGCAGCAGTTGCAGCAGCAGTATATGGCGTATATCGTTTCTTTACACCAGATTATCTGGAAGATTTTGAAGACGATTTTGAAGATGATTATGATGACGATTTCTTCGAAGATGAAGAGGACGAAGAAGAGCCGGCAAAACCAGCAGAGAAAAAAGAAGAAGAATAAAAATAATCTGGAGGGCTGCGGATGCAGCCCTTTTTTCTTGTGTAACAGATAAAAGAAATAGAAAACTGTGAAGTTAATAAAATGTCAATGGAATCATGGACAATTTTATAGTTGATGAAATAAAAATGCGAGGAATTTATGAAAAAAGGACAAATCATAGAAGGCGTGATCGAGCGCGTAGACTTTCCAAATAAGGGAATTATCAGAACAGAGGATGGCAGACAGGTTGTTGTAAAAAATACGATACCGGGACAGAAAGTGTCTGCTTCCATCAATAAAATCCGCAAGGGAAAAGCAGAGGGCAGACTTTTAGAGGTATTGGAAAAGTCACCGCTGGAAGGGGACAAAACAGGATGTGTCCATGCCGGGGAATGTGGAGGATGTACTTATCAGACACTTCCATACGACAGGCAGCTTGAGATGAAAGCAGAACAGGTAAAAAAATTAATGGATGATGTGATCGATCAGGAAAACCGGGATTACCAGTTTCTGGGAATCAAGGAAAGTCCAAGGCAGACTGCATACCGCAATAAAATGGAATTTTCCTTTGGGGATGAATTTAAGGATGGACCGTTAGCACTTGGAATGCATAAGCGTGGAAGCTTTTATGATATTGTGACGGTGGAAAACTGCCAGATCGTGGATGAGGATTTCAGAAAGATCCTGTCTGTCACACTTGCTTATTTTCGTGAAAAAAATATCACCTATTACCATAAACTGCGTCACACCGGATATTTGAGACATCTGCTTGTCCGTAAGGCAGTCAAAACAGGGGAAATATTAGTAGATCTGGTGACTACAACGCAGACGGATTTTCCGGGAATTGCCGCAGCACAGATGGATGAAGTTGAAAGTACGTTGAACAATGCACAGGAAAACGCATTTGCAGGAACGGAAGAGGAATTATTAGAGGGCTGGAAAGCGGCTCTTCTTGCAGCAGATTACAAAGGTATCATGACAGGTATTCTGCATACGAGAAATGACAATGTGGCAGATACCGTGACGAATGAAGGCACGGATGTTTTATATGGACAGGATTTCTTTTACGAGGAATTGTTAGGGCTTCGCTTTAAGATCACACCATTTTCCTTTTTTCAGACAAATTCCCTGGGTGCAGAGGTGCTATATCAGACTGCCAGAGAGTTTATCGGAGATGCACTTCCAAGCGGAACAGACGCAGATATTGCGGAACATGGTAAAATTGTATTTGATCTGTATTCCGGAACTGGAACGATCGCACAGATGCTTTCTCCGGTAGCTAAAAAAGTGATCGGTGTGGAGATCATTGAGGAAGCAGTGGAAGCTGCCAAAGAGAATGCACAGTTAAATGGTTTACATAACTGCGAGTTTATCGCAGGGGATGTACTCAAAGTCATTGACAGCATTGAAGAAAAGCCGGATTATATTGTACTTGATCCGCCAAGGGACGGAATCAATCCAAAAGCTTTGGAAAAAATCATTCGTTACAATGTGCCTCAGATGGTTTATATTTCCTGCAAGCCGACCAGTCTGGCGAGAGATCTGGAAGTTTTACAGGCGAGAGGTTATGAAGTGAAAAAGATCTGTTGTGTCGATATGTTTCCTTCGACGGTGCACGTCGAGACTGTGGTAGGACTACACAGAAAGGATATGTAGAAATCCTTGAATTTACGCACTTTGTAGAGTTTTTCAGCTTCAACAGGATTGCTGAAAATCACAAGGAAAAAGAGCTTGTGAGGAAGGTGACTGTTGTTGTAGCGTTAGACCTCGGTTGTGGGAACACAAAGAATTCTGAATATGAAAGTAAATAGAGAACTATCAGATATGTTGATAGAACGTAGGGATACTTGAAAGAGTGTCCCTATTTTTTATATTAGGGCATTCCATTAGGAGTGCCTTTTTCAATTCAATTTAAAAGGAGGTTCACTATGAACAACACAGCGTTAGGAGCAGAAAACAAAAAGGAACAGACAATCAATTTTATCAGCGAAGCACATGAAAAATTCTACTATGAAAAATTAAAAGAGGTACGCTATCAGGATGTGTACCACAAGGCACTTTGCTATTGCCTTGGTATCAGCGATGATACGAGAAGAAATGTTGATAGCATCTATGATTTTAAGACGGGATGTGTAAAAACTGAGTGTCTGCATGAAGGCTGGCAGACCAGTGGCAGTATGAAGGTGGTGCGAATGGCATTTAACCTATATTGCAACGGCACACCGAGTGTAGATGATTACACAAAAACAGAGGAACAGGTAAACGAGTGCAGGCAGTATACAGTGGAGGACTTGTTCTGCTGTGCCTATGCACCTTTCTTTTGGCAGGCGATACAGATCCGCTATCCGGAGTATGCGACTTATAACCGGGAACTGTATGCCTTATTTGGAGGAGCAGACTAATGTTAAAAGTCAGATTGATGGGAACGAAGAATGACATTGTGTGGTTTCAGAAAATCTTACAGCGTCATCCAAAAGTAGAAGTTCTGGAGATATCAGAGCTTTATAGCAATAAAGGGACAAACAAATATTACAGAGCTTATGCGGAAGTGCAGAAAAGCAATGTAAAGAGCAGCAGATAAAAGCAAAATAGTAGAGAATAGGAGAATTTATCATGTGTAAAGTAATAGCAATCGCAAATCAGAAGGGTGGAGTTGGAAAGACCACCACAACAAGCAATTTAGGAATCGGACTGGCAAAACAGGGAAAGAAAGTTTTACTGATAGATGCAGATGCACAGGGCAGTCTTACGGCAAGTCTTGGTATTCAGGAGCCGGACAGACTGGAAATTACACTTGCAACCATTATGGCATCCATTATCAATGATGAGGAAATAAAACCGGAGTACGGTATTTTAAGACATGAGGAAGGTGTGGATTTCATGCCGGGAAATATCGAGCTTTCCGGTTTGGAAACCTCACTTGTGAATGTTATGAGCAGGGAGACGGTGCTTCGTACCTACATAGAACAGCAGAAAGACCGCTATGATTACATTCTGATTGACTGTATGCCATCACTCGGCATGATTACGATAAATGCTTTTACCAGTGCGGACAGTATCTTGATTCCAGTACAAGCAGCGTATCTGCCGGTAAAAGGTCTGGAACAGCTGATTAAAACTATTGGAAAAGTAAAGAGACAGATCAATCCGAAACTGGAGATTGAGGGAATTTTGCTTACAATGGTTGATAATCGTACCAATTATGCCAGAGACATCAGCAATCTGCTGATTGAAAATTATGGAAGCAGAGTGCGGATATTTGAAAACAGTATTCCAATGTCAGTAAGAGCTGCGGAAATTTCTGCGGAAGGTGTAAGCATTTATAAGCACGATCCGAATGGCAAGGTAGCAAGTGCCTACCAATCACTGACGGAGGAGGTGCTTGGCAATGAGTTAGACAGGAAGTGCTGCAAAGGTAAAGTTAAACAGCTTTGATGATTTATTTGGAACGGAGCAGCCACAGACAGGAACAGAGCAGGTACAGGAAATCGCATTGTCAGAACTGCATGAGTTCAAAGGACACCCGTTTAAGGTACTGGATGATGAAAAAATGCAGGAAACGATGGAAAGCATCAGGGAGCATGGAGTATTGATGCCAGGCATTGCCAGACCAATGAAAGATGGCGGCTATGAGATTATTGCCGGACATCGCAGGAGACACGCCTGTGAGCTTGTCGGACTTACTACAATGCCGATGTTCATCCGTGATTATACGGATGATGAAGCTACAATTATCATGGTGGACAGCAATATTCAGAGGGAAGATATTCTTCCGAGTGAAAAGGCAAAAGCTTATTTTATGAAATATGAAGCTGTAAAACATCAGGGTAAAAAAGGAAAAGGCAACAGTCTGGATGAGGTTGGGGAAACTGCAGGAGAGAGTGCAAAAACAGTACAAAGATATATTTACCTTGCCCACTTATCGGATGCACTTTTAGATATGGTCGATAAAAAGAAAATTGGAATCGTGCAGGGTGTAGAGCTGTCATTTCTGACAGAACAGCAACAGGAGTGGGTGCAGGTTGTTCTTGAAGAAACAGGGGTGATCATTTCAACAGTACAGGCATCAAGGCTGAAGGAGTATGGAAAAAGTGATGAACTGACATTGCCGATGGTAAGGCTGATCCTGACAGAACAGAAACCGAGAGAGAGGAAAGTAACCATCAAAGCAGACAAAATCAGCAGATATTTTCCTGAAGATTATTCTAATGAGCAGATTGAAAAGGTTATCTATCAGCTATTGGATAAGTGGAATAGTTCAAACAGTGAGAAATAAACGGCAAATGAGGCATGAAAAAGTGGACGAGAATACAAAATTTGATTACTACTATGGAATTGAAGCAGACCAGTTCTCTTTTTATCGTGTCCCCCGGTTGCTGATTAAGGATGAGCGGTTCAAGGGGCTTAGCAGCGATGCCAAGCTCCTGTATGGCTTGATGCTCGATCGGATGTCACTGTCTATGAAAAATGGATGGCTGGACAAGGAAAACAGGGCGTATATCATTTATACGGTGGATGCGATTATGGAAGATTTGGGATGTGCGAAAGCAACCTGTGTCAAGATTATGAAAGAGCTGGATTCCGAAAAAGGGATTGGGTTAATTGAAAAAAAGCGCAGAGGTCTTGGCAAACCGGATATTATCTATGTGAAAAACTTTGCCACAATGTCAGCGGAACAGGAGGTAAAAGAGCCTAAGAATACTGGAAAATCCACAGAAGCTCAAAATTTGAACTTCAAGAAGTCTAATATTGATACTTCAAGAAGTTCAGAAATTGAACTTCAGGAGGTACAGAATCTGAACCACCAGAAGTATAAAAAGCAGACTTCAAGAGGTTCAGAAACTGAACTTGCAGAGGTTCAGGATTTAGCCCCTATTTATACTAACTATAATAAGACTGATATGAGTTATACCAATCCAATCTATCCATCCGGTGAAGGAAAGCAGACCGATGATATGATGGATGGAGCAGATGCATACATAGAGATTATCAAAGAAAATATTGAGTACGATCATCACATGAAATATGATGAAATAAATGACAGGGAACTGTATGATGAATTATTTGAATTGATCTGTGAGGTTGTATGTGTAAAGCGGACTATGATACGGATTGCGGGGGAGGAGTATCCCTATGAGCTTGTAAAGTCAAAATTCTTAAAGCTGAGGAGCAGTCATCTGGAGTATGTGATGGGGTGTATGAAAGACACGACAACAAAAATTTCAAACATTAAGGCATACATGGTTACGGCACTGTATAATGCGCCATCAACAATAAATCATTATTATCAGCAGGAAGTGCAGCATGATATGTATGGGGGAGGCTGGCATGAAAAGGGTATTGTTTAAGATTATCGTTCCGGTACTGATACTTGTTTTATGGATACTGATGTGTTATCCGGTATGCCAACAGGAAAACGGATTTGATTACTTCTTTTTCTGGATTATGGTAGGTTTTCCCTATGGGATTCGGAAAATGTGTATGTTCCTCATTCCTAAAAAGTTTGGAATTGCCGGAAGCATTGGGGTGTTGGCATTCAATGGCGTCATTGGTGGTCTGATGGGTGGTATCATTGTAATTGCAAGGATGATCGCAGTATTTGTGGAGATAATAAAGATAATCGCAGGCACTTCTGGTCACGATGTCCAAAAGTGTGATCGCAGAGATATAATGTAAAAAACGAAGGGACATATTTTTAAAGGTGGCTGAAATGGAATAATAAAGATTAACAGCGGTAGGGCGGTTATGGGAGAAATCTTATAGCTGTCCTTTTTTACTTTTGGACATTGTGACCAGAAGTAGGAAGACTAACTATTAAAAGTCAAGTATAAAATCAAAAAATTTTTGAATGAATTGCAGAAATGTATTTCAGATATAAAAGAGTCAAAAATGATTCTTAGAACCTTGAAAACTGCATGACAAGCAGAGTGTCATTGTTGGCACTCAAAAAAGGAAATATTTACAGAAATGAATTACGAAGCACTTTGATATGGCTGTCCGGATTTTTCCATTGCGTAAATCGTTCTCACAAGTTTCTTGGTAGCATGGGATAAAGCAACATTATAATGCTTACCCTCGGCTCGTTTTTTAGCCAGATATACTGCAAAGGATTCGTCCCAGTGACAGACATATTTGGTCGCATTGTAAAGGGCATATCGTAGATACCTTGAACCACGCTTTTCCATATGGGAATAACAGTTATCTAACTGTCCTGATTGATAGGTAGAGGGTGACATTCCAGCATACGCAAGTATCTTATCAGGAGAGTCAAAACGACTGAAATCACCAATCTCAGCAATGATCATGGCACCCATGCGGTAACTGATACCCGGAATGGTAAGGATTGGAGAATGAATTTCATCCATGATGGATTTAATCTCATTTTCGATTTCTTCAATCTCTGCATCGAGTTCATGAATGAGTTTGATGGTATGTTTCAGTTCCAAAGACTTTGCGGGCATATGAGAGCCGATAGAAGACCTTGCGGCTTCACGAAACATAACAGCGGTATCCTTGCCATATCTGCCCTTAGAACTTTCAGCGAGCAGATTTGAAAGTCTTGTGAGATGTGAATTAGCAACTGCGTCTGCACTTGGAAATTCGAAAAGCAGAGCATATACGGAAGCCATATGAAGTGTGGGAACGAGTTTTTCCAATTCAGGAAAGAGAATACAAACAAGTCTGGAAACGGAAGATTTCAGTTTTGCCCGTTCTTTTACTTTATCGAAACGATAACGAGTGAGTGACTTTAATTCCTCATTGTGGTAAGATGTATCTGAGTAGGACTTTAAGTTCATATCAGACATCATCATAGTGGCAATAGTACGGGAATCAACTTTATCCGTTTTCGTCTTTCTAAGGCTTAGACTTTTTCTGTAAAGATTGGTATGTAACGGATTGATAACGTAGGTGGTCAGACCTTTATCAAGAAGGAATCCCAAAAGATTGTAACTGTAGTGTCCGGTAGCTTCCAGTCCTACTTTTACTTTTGTAAAATCATCTGATACGGATTCAATTCTTTGAAACAGGTTTTCAAAACCTTCCCGATTGTTAGAAATGGTAAAGGGTTTAAATAATACCTCACCATCTGAATTAGTGATAAAGCAGTCGTGCTTATCTTTTGCAACATCAATTCCAACGTAAATCATAAGAATACTCCTTTGAATAAATTTTTTGCATCTTGAACGTCAGTTCAAGATGATGATACTGTTTAGAACCACTGGTACTCCTTGCGATTGTAACCTCGTTCTAAATAAACCGTCATGCGGTATCTAACTGATTAACAACTATACAAAGAGACTGTGGTTGTAGCCTTTCCGAAACCATCAAGTGGTAGGAGTGATTAAACAATCCACAGTATCTCCAACAGTATAGCATACAGTCCTTGGAGAGGGACTATAAACACTACTACTTTATAATACGAGGAGAGAGTATGGAATCAATGAGAGATATCAATAGAGTAATGGAACGAGAAATTGCAAAGGGGAGCAGTCCTTTAAAGCTGGATCATATTGAATTTGGGGATTATTCGTATCAGGAGATAACCTCAGAGAAAAAATTGGAAGATGTGTTATCCTATTTGTTAAGAATAAGGGATTTCAGACAATATGCCGGAAAAACTATTTTGAATAATGTGTATATGGATTTGCGTGGAAGAAAACCTATATTCAAGAGGACACGAACAGCAATCGAAAGAAATAATATATTCGCAACAATTAAAAGGTATGCAAAGAAGTTAAAGCCGCAGTATAATGGAGATGTGCATTTGGAAACAGTCAGATGCTATTTCGATATGTCACAAGAAAATCTGGAGAAGTACCGATATACATATCAGGGAAATGAAACATACGCCTTTGTGTTATCAGATAAATATATTATGGCATTGTATACACATTGTTTGGTGGCAAGAAAAGTGGCAGCCTTTGAAAATATAGAACTGAATGGTCTTTCAAAAGTAGAGATTTCTATGGTAAAATTAAAAAGTGTCCGGGAAGTGTTATTCCAGGTATTGTTACTTGATGATGTGAAATTTGATGATGGAAAGATGTATGCGGAACTATGTACGATATATTTGAATGCATAGAAGTATATAGAAAAATATCACTTTTGGGGCTATAATATAGATGAAATACTAAAAAGTTTGGAAAGTGAGTTATGGATATGTCGTTAGATTTTTCAGAAATATATATATCACTTGTATCAAATATTATTGGAATTGATTTAAAACAAATAAAAAGAGTCTTAGATAAGGAAAAACTAAGAAAATCGGGACAAGTAGAAATCTCTGACAGTATTGATGTGGTATCTAAAAAGCTAGAGGAATCAAAGGACATAATTGATAATGCACTTTTAGAAATGGAAAAGCAAAAGAAATTATTTGTGCAGATGAAGAAAGATGCAGAAATAAGTCAGCAAGTTTCAGAGATGAATAAGCAGCAAGTTGAGGCATTAAATGTTTTATTGGAGAACACATTAAATAAGCAGGAAAAAAAATCGTTTCCTAAAACTTTTCTCTGGAATCTTTTCTTTTGTATATTAAGTGCAATATTAGGTTTTGTATTAGGAAAATATTTATAGTACATAGATGCGTTATAAATTTTAAGGAGATAAGGAATGGATATTGGTATTAGTGAGCAATTTAAAGGAAGATACGATGGATATATGCTGTTAAAATTCACATCATGTCAAGAATTTCAGCAAGACTTTCTTGATGGAAAATTGTTTTTTAATACCGCAGATTTTTTTGCACAATGTGATAATCTTGGACGTGGAGATGAGAATGAGGGAAATACTTTTTTGATTGAGCATAACAACCCGGATTTTATGTCTGCAAATTTGGAGTCTGTTGATGGTAAGATGATGATTGTGGTTCGAGATTATACAAATAATCCAGAAAATTATAAACCAGGGACAATTGAAAACTTTTCAAGAGGAGAGAACAGATGTAGAAAAATAATATCGTTATATACGGCATATGTTAATGTCTCAAAAGAAATTATTTCGCCATTCCCTGCTAAAATGGGTGAAGAATTTGGAGAATATGGTGTTTTAGTGTTGGATAGGAAAAAGTTTTTTGAACGAGTGTGTAACGCATTAAGGCAACATAGCGAAATATCAAAAGCACAGCTTGGTTTTGTAGATTATATGAAATCTGAAGATGTGCATGGATTTATAGAATGGAATCCGTTTTTGAAAATGCCACAATACGAATACCAAAATGAATTTAGAATTTCTTTTATAAATGATACACAGGAACCGTTAAAACTGGATTTAGGTGTGAGCTTGCGTGATATTGCATTTCCAATCAAAGCAAGTGATCTAGGGGAGATTTTTTTCAAAGATAATTTGTTATATTATCCATTATATAAATAAATAGAATTATTACAGCGCAAGGGCAGCTATAGACCGTAAAGGTTTGTAGCTGCCCTTTTTGTATTTATGGGACTTTTGGACAAAATGACCAGAAGTGGAAAGGAACAAAAATGAGTAGAAAAAATGGAAAGAAGTTATTGATTGCGATTGCAGTAGGGGCAGTTGTCGTAAAGGCAGTGAGGGATGTCATAAAGGCAAAAAGGCAGGAGGAAGCACTTAAGGCGGCTTTCGATGATTTTTATGAGGAAGAACTGAACTGGTGGGACAGAGAACATGAGGAAGGAGAGGAATTGTAGATATGGGAATGAAAATACAGATCCACAGGCTGTTGGTTCCACCTTGAATCCAATCGGTGCAGATAAGGAAGGAGGTACACTGTGCAGGAGGAAACAACACAAAAAACGATTGCCCTTGCAATCAAGACATCCAAACTGACCGCAAGTGTTCTCCAGAAGGCGATGAAGATGTATCTGGAGCATCAGAAACATAAAGAGCCTTCCCACGGGAAAATACCGGTGAAAAAGCTGGTAGGTCAGGGAGCGGGTGCGAAGTCCATAGAGGTCACGGATGATAACATTAAGGCTTTTGAGCGTGTGGCGAGAAAGTACAATGTAGATTTCGCTGTGAAGTGGGATAAGACCACGGAGCCGCCAAAATACCTTGTATTTTTTAAGGGTAAGGATGCCGATGTGATTGCACAGGCGTTCAAGGAATTTGTAAAAGTTAATGAGAAAAAGCAACAGCGTCCGTCGTTACGGCAGAAACTGAAAGGACTTCAGAAGATGATCGCACAGAACAAGAACAGGGAGCGGAGCAGAGAGAAAAACAAAGACAGGGGACAGAGCCTATAAGTAAGGTCATTGACGGGATTGTAAAAGATTTGCAGTCAATCCCGAAAATTCTCAAAGAAAAGTGCAGAGGGGTAAATGGGAAACAGCTTGCCCTCAAATGCGCTCCCTATGTGATATTTGGATATGTCTTTAATAAGGTTTCATGGCTGTATGGACAGCAGGCAGGAGATAACACATTACAGAAGGTGTTGGACACGATCAATGGGATGGGAGGTGCGTTTGTAAACCCGTTTCCTAGTTTTATGCCGGGGGATTTACTGGTTGGCGTGGGATGCGGGATAGGATTTCGTATGGTAGTATATTATAAAGCGAAAAATGCAAAGAAATTCCGGCAGGGAGTAGAATATGGTTCGGCAAGGTGGGGAACTGCCAAAGACATAGAGCCTTATGTCGATCCGGTATTTGAAAACAACGTGCTTTTAACGGCAACGGAGCGTCTTATGATGTCCGGCAGACCAAAGCAGCCGAAGTATGCAAGGAATAAAAACATTCTTGTGATCGGTGGTTCCGGTTCCGGTAAGACACGCTTTTTTGTGAAGCCGAACCTTATGCAGATGCACAGTTCCTATGTGGTCACTGATCCGAAGGGTTACAATAATATAGGACAGAGAAAAAGTCACACGGTAAGACGAAAATCTTCTGCCATGTGGCTTTTTCTGTACCCTATATGAATTTTCCAGAAAGGAGGAAGCCAATGGAAACCAAGAAAACTAAGTACACAGCCCTCTATGAGCGATTGAGCCGTGACGATGAAATGCAGGGCGAATCCAACAGTATCACCAACCAGAAGAAATATCTGGAGGAGTATGCCAAGGCACAGGGATTTAAGAATATCCGCCATTTCACGGACGATGGTTATAGTGGCGTTGACTTCAACCGCCCCGGATTTCAGTCTCTGATTGCCGCAGTCGAAGCAGGAGAAGTCGATATTGTCTGCGTAAAGGATATGTCGAGGTTTGGGCGTAACTATCTAAAAGTCGGCTTTTATACGGAAATCATGTTTCCCGAAAAAGGTGTCCGATTTATCGCAATCAACAACGGCGTGGATAGTGCCAATCCAAGCGAAAATGACTTCACTCCGTTTTTGAACATTATGAACGAGTGGTACGCAAAGGACACAAGCAACAAAATCCGTGCTATCTTCCGTTCAAGGATGCAGGACGGAAAACGATGCAGCGGTGCTATCCCTTATGGTTATAAGCGTGACCCGGAGGACAAGAACCATCTGCTGATTGACGAGGAAGCCGCAAAGGTAGTCCGCAGAATATTCCAGATGATTATTGACGGTATGGGGACAAAGGCGATTGCAAATAAGCTGTCCGAGGAAAAGGTGCTGATACCGTCTGCATATCTGGAACAGTCCGAGCATGGAGAGAGCCGAAACCACAGCTACCATGACCCATATCGTTGGAACTGTACCGCAGTTGCCTATATTCTTGAAAAGCAGGAATACATGGGGCATACCGTGTTGGGAAAGACCATCTGCGAGAACTTCAAGACCAAGAAGCGAAGAAAAGCCAGACCCGATGAACTTATCATCTTTGAGAATACCCATGAAGCCATTGTCGATGAAGAAACATGGCATCTGGCACAGAAGCTCCGCAGGAAAACAAAGCGTACTCTGGCTAACGGGACTTACTCCCACCGCTTGTCTGGACTGCTTTACTGTTCGGATTGTGGAAAACGCCTGTCTTATGCAAGCCCACATTCACAGCACAGAGCAGACGGAAAAACCTACGATGCAGACAGCAACTTCCGCTGTCCAACCTACAAATCCATGTACGGCGAGTGTACGATGCACTTTATCAAGGCATCCACTCTGGACAGTCTGGTGGATGAAGCTATCCGCAAGGTTGCCGCCTATGTGCTGAAAGATGAACAGGCATTTTTACAGCAAGTCAAAGAGCTTACAAGTGCCAGTCAAGCAGTTGTGCAGACCGACAGCAAAAAGGAGCTTGTAACCGCAAAAAAGCGTATTGCAGAACTGGATAATTTCATCAAAAAACTCTATGAGGGCAACGCATCCGGCAAGATACCCGACAGACAGTTTGAAAAGCTCATGGCTCAGTATGACACCGAGCAACAGGAGCTTGAAGCAAGGGTCGCTGAAATCGAAGCGAAGATCAGCGAACTCCGGCAAGAGGAAGAAAGCGGAGAAATGTTTGTCCGACTGGTAAAGCGATACCGTGACTTTACGGAAATCACACAGACCATGCTCAATGAGTTTATTGACAAAATCGTTGTCTATGAAGCGACTGGCGGCAGAACCGCCAACCGCACCCAGCGCATTGACCTCTACTTCAATTTCATCGGTCAGTTTGTGGTGGAAGATACCGAAGATGAAGTCCTGTCAAGGCAAGAGGAAGAAAAGCGACTGGCAGAACTCAAAGAGCAGGAACGCAAAGACCGCAGAAATGAAACTGTCCGCAGATACAGACAGCGTAAAAAGGAAAAAGAAGCTGCCGAAGCAGAAGCCGAAAAATCCCGATGTGCGTAATAAACAAAATATATTTTCAAGGAGGAAAACACTATGGAACTCAATTTTATCAAGTGCGGAGACTACTATGTACCCGACATCAAACTGGCAAAGCCGAATATCCGTCTCGGAAAATGGGGGCGAATGAGAAAGGAGTATCTGCGACTGGCACACCCCATCCTCTTTTCCGACATGGTACTGTCCGAAACGCTCTATGAGCATTGTGCGGAGATTGAGGAAGCCGCCAAGAAGCGACTGGAAATCATCATTCCGCAGCTTGCAAAAGCATACGGCGTGACGGAGCAGTTGAAAGCAGAAAACCAAATCGAATGGGTTCGCCAGATGAACGCTTGCGTTGCACAGGCAGAGGAAACCATCAAGGGCGAACTGATTTACTGCTGAGAAAGGAGTTAAATTTTATGATTTTAGAAGCGTTGTTCAATGGCGAGATTTACGCAAGCGAGAATGTCGTACCAAAGTCCGACAAGTTCCGTGAAGCCACCGGGGAGATTGCAAGGATTATGTCTTTCTTCGAGGACAAGCTAAGCAAAGAGGACTACGCCTTGCTTGAAAAGCTCTGCGACAGTCACGCAGACGAGGGCAACATAACCAATGAAGTCCAATTCAAGTATGGCTTTACAATGGGCGTTCTGATGATGTGCGAAATCTTCCACAGCCCATTCTTCCCACCTACTAAGTAGAGGTAAAAGACTGGACAATTCAGCAAGTTCAGACCCCACAATTTCATACCGTAAGCAAAGCGACAGGTATTTCCTTGTGAAGTCTCTGTCGCTTTTAATTTCACAATTTCAAGGAGGATTTATCTATGAGAATGTCTATGAACGAAAAGAAAGCCCTTTATGCCTTTGGCTGTCCGAACCGTGAAGCCACCGTTGAACGCTTGCGTTTTGCGGCTGCACTTGCTCCCGATCCTGCGGCAAAGAAGCTGTTCTTCACTCTGGCAGTCAAGCTGAGTGACGAGAGCTGCGACAGATGGTATCGCTGTTTCTTCTACAACATGAGACTGGAAGTAGAACACTTCGCCCACCACAAGTACCATTCCGATAATCAGCCGATTTCCATTAGGGAGAGATTATATGAGTAAGCTGACGAAGTACGAAAAGGAAACTATCGTCCTGTTCAACGAGGGCGAGGACACAGCACACATCCAGACCTACAATGCCGGACTGAGGAACAGACTGGCGGCGTTCTCCAAGAAGTACCCCGACCTTTGCCGACTGGAAAAGACCTACGAGCAAGGCGGCGTGTCCTATGTTCTGGACAAGTCCCGACTGTCCATCCGTCTGCAGCCGCCGTACAGCGAGGAACGCAGACGAAAAGCAAGCGAGAACGCCAAGCAAAACGGTTTCGTCAGTCAGACGGAATAATGTAGCGTTTAGGGTTGATATGCGGTCAAAATGTCGGGTCTGTATCCGATGTTTTGACCGCAAGTACATAGGGATGTATAAGGTATCGAATATGACGAAAATGTAAAATTTACCGCTATAGATGTGAATTTCTTTCAAACTATATTGACTGAACTTGCAGACCGTAGTATAATTAGTTTTGCTATTTAGGTATGCTAAGTAGCAAAACTAAAGTGAGGTAGAGAGTATGGATAATAAGTATGTGCAACAATTCAAAAAAGGCTCTCTTGAAATGATACTCTTATCCTTAATCGGACGCAAAGAAACCTATGGCTATGAAATTATCACAGAGTTAAATAACAGTGCGTCTGTTTTGGGATATGCGAAAGAGGGGACGATTTACCCTATTCTGTATCGCTTGCAGGAGGCAGAGCTAATTCAATGTCGTTTAGCACCAGCGGCAGCTAATGGTGGCTCTAAGAAATATTACTCCCTTACTCCCAAAGGAAAGGAAGTTTTACAGGAATTGATTATGTTTTGGGCAAGCTACACAGATTGCGTAAATGGCTTTATCGCCAGCTATCAACAAACGGAGGTGTCAGAATGAAAGAACAATATATTAAGCAGGTTGAAAAGGAATTGAATTTATCACGCAAAGCCAAAACTGAGGTTGTGCGTGATCTGAATGAAATCTTTGCTTCTGCTGCAGAGCATGGAGAAACTGAACAACAGGTAATCGAAAGGTTGGGGACACCAAAAGAATTTGCTGACAATACAGCAGAACAGTTTGGAATTGATAATTCTGCTCCCCAGAAACGAAAAGGGATTATTTCAAGCGTTACTTCCCTTGTGGTAGCTGTTGTTGCTTTTGTAATTTATGCTACTGCAAAATCTGATAAAGTGCCAGATGGAGCTATCGGGCAAGCAGACGCAATGACAAACATTCAAGTTGAGGGGACTTTCGGTTTTGATGCATCACAAGTCATTTTAGTGGTCGGCATAATCGCTGTTACATTTGCTGTCATTCAGATTATCCGAACAGTCCGCAACAACAGGAGGTAACTATGAAAAAATATATTTCAATACTTGCGGTTTTACTTATGCTGTCATTGACAGCGTGTTCCAACCTGGGAACAACACCAACTGGCACAGGAAACACAAGCAATACACAATCTGAAAGTATTACGATGCTTGATGAGGGTGTATGGCCTGTGAATGAATACACAGAGGGACTTCCTGTTCCGTCCGGTACAGTTGCGTGGGCTATGCTCGATACAGAACACGAGAATTGCAGTATCAGCATTGTAGATATAGACGAAAGTGCTTATAACGAATATATGGAGCTGTTGAAACAAGAAGGCTTCTCCGTGATTGAGGATGTATCAGAAGAAATCAAGGGACAGGACTATGTTTCTATTGGTACGCTTCTATCTAATGACGAAAAAGGATTGAGTATCAGCTACATACCCGATAATTTAACTATTTACATTTCATTTGAATAATGACTAAGCCAAAGGCGATCAACCGTAAAAAGTTGGTCGCTTTTGTTTTATCCATTATTGCGAAAGGAGTTGACCCGATGTCCAATGAGAAGTTGGAAAAGCTGAAACGAGAACAGTATGTTGCGGAGAAAAAGCTGACCGCAGCCAAGCACAAGGAAAAGCGACTGGAAAGCGAAATCAAGCGACTGACCCGAAGCGAGAGAACCCACCGCCTTTGTACTCGTGCCGGAATGTTGGAAACCTTTTTGAGAGAACCGACCATTCTGACGGACGATGATGTGATGGAGCTTCTGACTTTCATCTTCCACAGCGAAGCGGTTCAAAAGAAGCTGAATATGCTGATTGCGAACCGAAAGGAAAATGAGCAACCGAACGGGAGCTAAAAACCCTGTTGAGAAACAGGGCGCAATTATACACCACCTAAAGATGGTGATTGCGTTCTGCCGAAAGCCCCTTGCAGGGAGCTTGATGATTTCCGCAAAAGTCTTTTGCTCCAATCATCCAGAGGAAGCTACACTTCCCCTGCGCTGTCTTGTGACAGCTACCCCTTTGTGGACTTGCCGCCGATGAATGATTGCAAGCAATCATTCACCGTCAGCAAGTTTTATACTTTCCCCATCTGACCGCTGCTGAAAAGTATCGGTCATTTTTTATTGCACCGAGAAAGGAGGTTCAAACAAAATGCCAGTACCCCATCTGAACATACGAATTGTTCAGAGAAGCAAAGGCAACTCTGCCGTTGCCGGAGCCGCCTACCAAGCCGGAGAAAAATTGTTTTCCGAGTATGACCAGAAGCACAAAGACCACCGCAGAAAACAGCATGAGGTTGTTTACACGGAAATCATGCTCCCAACCAATGCACCACCCGAATACGCAGACCGAGCTACACTCTGGAACTCTGCCGAGGAAGTGGAGAAGCAATGGAACTCACAGCTTGCAAGGCGTTTCGTTGTTGCCCTGCCGAGAGAAATGCCACTTGAAATGTGTCCGCAGATGATGCAGGAATACTGCAATGAGCATTTCGTGTCCAAAGGAATGTGTTGTGATTTTGCAATCCATGACCCAGATCCTCCGGGACACAATCCCCATTGCCACATCATGCTGACCATGCGAGCCATTGATGAAAACGGAAAGTGGATGCCCAAGAGCCGAAAGGTTTATGACCTTGACGAGAACGGCGAGCGTATCAAGCTCCCGTCCGGCAGATGGAAAAGCCATAAGGAAGATACCGTTGACTGGAACGAACAGTATCACGCCGAGGAATGGCGACACGGATGGGAAGTCATTCAGAATAAATATCTGGAGCTTGCCGGAAGTGCCGAGCGTGTGGATATGCGTTCCTATGAAAGACAAGGGCTTGACATTATCCCGACTGTCCACATGGGAGCCGCCGTTTCTGCTCTGGAGCGCAAGGGCATTGAAACCAATATCGGCAATCTGAACCGAGATATTAAAGCCGCCAACCGCATGATGAACGCTATCCGCAGTACCATCAAAAATCTGCGAGACTGGATTGCGGATATTGTGTCTGCCACAAAAGAAGCGTTTGCAGAAATGGAAGCCGAAAAGAAAAATGCTTCGCCCGACCTCTCCACTCTGCTCCGTGACTATATGAATCTGCGAAAGGCAGAACGCAGCGACTGGTCGAGATACGGACAGCAGAAAGGCACAGCCGATGATTTGAAAGCTGTCTCCAAAGCTCTGATCTATTTAAAAGAACATGAGCTTTTCACTCTGGAAGATTTGGACACCGCCCTGCAAGGCGTGAATGAGAAAGCCCAGACAATCAATGCCGAAATGAAAAAAGCATCTGCCCGAATGAAAGTCATTACCGGCATACAGAACGCCGTGGCAGACTGCAAGACCCACAAGGCAGTCCATGACAAGTATCTGAAAATTGGTTGGAAAGCAAGGCAAGCCGCTTTTGCAGAAAGCCATAAGGACGAACTGGACAGCTTCAATAAGGCGTTCCGTTATTTGAAAAAACAGGGCGTTGATTTGAATGTAAATCTGGATGCTCTGCAAACCGAGTATGACAAGCTGAAAGCAACCCACAGCCAACTTGCCGGACAGCTTGCAACCGTCAAAGAGGAATTACAGCCGATGAAAGATATTCGCTACTGGGTCGGCAAAGTCCTCACGCCGGAACAGGCAGTCGAGAAGAAGCCCGAACCGAAGCACTCCGTAACGGAGAAAGTGAAGTTCCTGCAGGAGCAGGGCAAGAAACAGCCGGAGCAGAAAGCTCCGCAGCACAAAAAACAGAATATGGAACTCTAACAGGCACTTGCCGTTTTCTTTGCGAAAATGTCGAGTGCCTTTTTTGTTTCCCGAAAGGATGATGCAATGAATGTATTTGAAGCAATAAAAGACAATGTTACCACCCGACAGGCGGCAGAGATGTACGGCATCCGTGTCAATCGTCACGGCATGGCAGTCTGCCCATTTCACAATGACAGAAATCCGAGCATGAAAGTGGATATGCGTTTCCATTGTTTCGCTTGCCAAGCAGACGGAGATGCAGTTGATTTTGTTTCTCGACTGTTCGGACTGCCAAGCAAAGAAGCCGCCATGAAGTTAGCTGATGATTTTGGTATCTGCTATGACAGCAGACAGAAGCCATCCGTCAGACCAAAGATTAGAGAACCTACCCCCGAACAGAGATACCAACAGGAAGAAAACCGATGCTACAAGGTGCTGACCGATTACTTCCACTCTCTCCGAGCATGGAAACAGCAGTACGCACCGATACAGCCGGAGGATGAATGGCATCCCCTGTTCGTGGAAGCCCTGCAAAGAGAAAGCTATATCGAATATCTGCTTGATATTCTCTTGTACGGCACTCCCGAAGAAAAGAAAGCTCTGGTTGCCGAGCAAAGAAAAGAGGTGATGAAACTTGAACAGCGATTTGCAGAACCCACAGCCGAGCATGACCGTGGAAGAAGTCAGAGGAAGTCTGGACTTGACCGATAGCGGAGCTATCAAGAACAGCATAAGGAACTGTCTGACAGTATTTCAGAATGACCCATATCTGCAAGGTGCTGTCAGGTACAACATTCTCACGGAGCGTATCGACATTGTAAAGCCCCTTTGGTGGAGCAAGCAGACAGCGACACTCAACGATACGGACTTGAATTATCTGATGCTCTATCTGGAAGATAAATACGCATTGACGAGCGAGAAGAAAATCCAGAAAGCTATCTCCATTGTCGCTGACTGCAATAAGTACCACCCCATCCGTGACTATCTGAACAGTCTGGAATGGGATGGCACAGAACGCATCCGCTACGCTCTGACCCGTTTCCTCGGTGCAGAGGACAGCGAGTACACCTATCAATGCTTGCGACTGTTCATGTTGGGAGCTATCAGCAGAGTATTCAAGCCCGGATGCAAATTTGAAGTCATGCTCTGCCTTGTTGGTGGGCAAGGTGCAGGAAAGTCCACTTTCTTCCGACTGTTGGCAGTCAAGGACGAATGGTTTTCCGATGACCTAAAGAAGATTGACGATGACAATGTTTACCGCAAGATGCAGGGGCATTGGATAATCGAAATGTCGGAAATGATTGCCACAGCCAACGCCAAGAGCATTGAGGATATTAAGTCCTTTATCAGCAGGGCGAAAGAAACCTATAAAGTGCCGTATGAAACCCATCCGGCAGACCGACTTAGGCAATGCGTGTTCGGCGGTTCTTCCAATACAATGGACTTTCTGCCCCTTGACCGAAGCGGCAACCGTAGGTTCTTGCCCATCATGGTACACCCCGAAAATGCCGTGGTTCACATTCTGGAAGATGAAGCTGCATCCAGAGCGTTCATTGACCTTATGTGGGCAGAAGCCATGTTCATCTATCATAATTTCCCTGTAAGGCTGACCTTATCCAAGGATATGGACAAGGAACTGAAAGAACTGCAAAAGCAATTCATGCCGGAGGACACCAAGGCAGGACTGATACAGTCTTTCCTTGATAATTACAACGGCACACAGGTCTGCTCCAAGCTGATCTATGCAGAAGCTCTGAACCATCCCTTTGACGAGCCGAAGCAATGGGAAATCCGAGAAATCAACGAGATTATGAACAACAGCATCGAGGGATGGACACCATTTTCAAATCCCCGTATCTTTGCTAAGTACGGCAGACAGCGAGGATGGGAACGCACCCCACCGTCCGGCAACGAGCTATCGGCAACAGGCTCAAATTTGCTTGACGGTTTTCGGGAACTGACCGAGGAAGAAGCCCGACAGATGGAACTTCCATTCTGAAAAACTGACCGTGTTGCCGAGCCAGTTGCTATCCCGTTGCCGACCCCGTTGCAGGGCTAATCCCTTAAAACCCCTTTATTTACAAGGAGTTTTCTTCTCCGGCAACGAAAGCAACGGAGAAATCAAAGAAAAAAGTAAAAATAGTAAAAGAGCCAGATAGGACTATGTTTGAGGTTTTTTGAAGCCCGTTGCCGGACTTCGTTGCCGCCCCTCACACCCTGTCTGGCTTTTTCCATTTCAAGGAGGTATTCAATGGCAAAAACAAAGAACACAGCACCCACAACCACCGAGCAGACCGCACCCGTCCTTGTCAGAAAGATTGGAAAGACCACCTACATGGTGGGCATCCATTTCAGTCAGACGAGCAAGGAAACAATGGACGATAAGGTGCTACGCCTTATCAAAAACGACATTCGCAACGCCGCCATGTGCGGATAAAACCATCGTCAAGGCAGGATGTGAGTTGTTCATAAAATGTTTGCAAATAAAATGCACATTCTGTCTTGACGAAACGCTTCCGAAAGGCACTGTGCTGGTCGAATGCGGCAGGATGCTGTCTAAGAATGATTACCGGATTAAGGTGCTTAATACCATTAACTTTGCAAAATCAATGCATTACAACCCTTTCGCTTACATCCGGAGCGAAAAGGACATTCTGAAACTCGTAAACACAATCATTGTAAATACCAAAGGGGAAGGACAGCAAGCCTCTGAGGATTTCTGGGTAAAAGCCGAAAAGCTCTATTACACGGCACTGATCGCATATATCTGGTACGAAGCACCGGAGGAAGAACAGAATTTTTCCATGCTGATTGATCTGGTAGATGCCAGTGAAGCAAGGGAAGATGATGAGAATTTCAAAAATGCGGTTGATCTGCTGTTTGAGGAGTTGGAACAGGAGAACCCGAACCACTTTGCTGTCAGACAGTATAAAAAATACAAGCTGGCGGCAGGAAAGACAGCAAAATCAATTCTGATTAGCTGTGGTGCGAGGTTGGCGCCATTTGATATTAAGGAGCTGCGTGACCTGACTTCTTATGATGAACTGGAGCTTGATACTCTGGGAGAAAAAAAGACAGCATTGTTTGTCATTATCTCGGATACTGATGCGACATTCAATTTCATTGTAAGTATCATGTATTCGCAGTTGTTCAATCTGCTTTGTGACAAGGCAGATGATGTCTACAACGGCAGACTTCCTGTTCATGTCCGTTGTCTGCTCGATGAGTTTGCGAACATCGGTCAAATCCCGAAGTTTGATAAGCTCATCGCCACCATCC
>ERZ791680.970-NODE-970-length-23321-cov-13.959512_pt1 | contig 23321 bp, 11 predicted proteins | sample MGYA00510051_ERZ791680 | MGnify/ENA primary metagenome ERZ791680 (study PRJEB30046, sample SAMN00715238) | human gut metagenome | study: EMG produced TPA metagenomics assembly of the A metagenome-wide association study of gut microbiota in type 2...
CAGACCTGTATTATAAGCCTGTATATTAACAATAGCTTGAATTGAGAATGCTATTCATTATGCGCAGCTATATGCACAATTGCCATTTCATAGGTTGAACAATCTTTGTTTTTAATATCCTAGGTACAAAGGTAATAAAAATAGAAATAGGTTAATGCTTTCCTGTATTTTTATAATCTTCCGTTGTCATTCCATTCTCCGTAAAGAAGTCCTTTTCGGGTATTTTCTATGAATTTGTTCAGGCGACTTTCAAAAAGTTCAGGCTGATTCTTTTTAATTTGGATAGTATCAATTCTGATTCGTTTATATAAATCAGGGAATTGGCAGAAGTTGTTCCACACTACTGGGTCAGATTGTAGTCTGTGTAATATATCCTTGTCTATGATAAAACCATTAGGTGACATATCAGGTAGAACGGCTCTTCCGGCATCTGTCATCAGTCCTAACCGTTCCATTCTGCGGCATCTTTCTTTATTGAGTTCGGACCAATTGCTTCTTGGCTTTCGTGGACAAAGTTTTTGGGCTGTTACATCTTCTGCTATTTTCTTAGTGGTACTGTCTATCCAGCCGAAACATAGGGCTTCTTCTACAGCATCAATATACCAGAAAGTATTATCATCCGTAGGTCTTCCACGTTTCACCACTACCCAGCATTCTTTCTCCGTTTTATGGTTATGTATTAGCCATTCACGTAGTTCTGTTCTTGATTTGATATCCAATAAATTATGAATTTCCATTGTCGGCCATTTTGATTTGTATTTCAAAAATACGGAAATCTCTTCAATGTTCATCGGATGACTTAAAAAGATATTCCATTAATTTCTCAATATAGTTGAGTCCTTTGCTAGGATTACATCTTTATAAATCCTCATTGGCAAAATTTTCCCATACAACAAGCGGCAGGTAAGTATACCATATTCATCATCATTGCATTATAACAGAAGCTATATTCCCAATATACACGATTCATAGAAGAGAAAGATAGTAAACAATATAGAAGTATCAATCATTATCTAAAGGTCGTTTATGATTAAAGACTATTATTAGTACAACCTATCATATAATAAACAAATTTCATATTTTAGCTTTATTATATGATAGGTTAGATGTCTCAAAATATAGTTTGTATCAGCAACCACTTCCGTCTATATTACATGACATTCCTTCTGTAATTGGTCTTGAAACAAGTCCGGCTTCTTCTGGTATGAGTGTAACAGAACCATCCTCTAGAACAAAGCATGGAATACCTGCAGCTCCAACTTTTTTCGCTTCATTAAAAACAGGGCTGTTATCACGGATCCTTAGAAATTCCTTTAAATATTTTACATGCGAACCTAAGTCTATAATCTCATATCTGTCGTCTCCCTGTATCTGTTCTTCAACATAAATACAGTCCGGACAAGTATTCATACTATAAATTTTAATCATGATGTATATTGTTATAAATTATTACTATTGTGCCAGGCATTAATAGTGAAAAACAAAAGATGTATCTCAAAAGTATGAAATGCCGTTTAAATATAAAAGTGCTTATTGTTTTTTTTATACAATTCTACGTTATGTGATACAATTGTTTTTTGATGAATTGATGAAATGATGAGGTAATTGTTTGGATTTTGATTATGTCAATTTAGAATAAAAGTATGGTTTTTAATGCATCTTAAAAAGTTTTTTGTTAGATACTATTATTCTTTCCATACTATACTTACATTTGGAGCGATCAAGTTTATTTGTTTGCTACTTTAAGCCCTATTTTCTTGTACATTGTTATTTTGCTCTAATCATATTTTTGCTAGGTATAGTGTACAACAAAAATTCTATTTCTCGAGGTTATTCTGTTGTATAATCTTGTTGGACATTCCAGTATAAATTGTTTCAGTCGTATATGATATATTGGGGACTTTTAATTAAAAAAGATCCAAGTCTGTATTGGTTTTCTATTGCTCTTAATATGATAAAACGACTGTAGCTGCTGGAGAATAACTTTTGAATTTAGCTAGTTTTAAGCTCTTCTTACGATTATTTTTGTGCGTTGCTTATATTGGTGCAGCTGATAATATTTTGATCCAAATTATGGCAAATATTCAATCTTTTGTTCTGTAAACTACATAACAAAATTATCCAGCTTGCTGCCATTTTAAACTGTCTTTTTCTAACGCCCTTTTTAAGAAGGGGGAATTAGGCTTCCCTCTTTTGAAAAAGTGAATAGGGCAAGCCCTTATATAAACGCGTTTTTCTATGATAGTTTAGGGAAAAAGTGTATATCAAAATATCTAGTAAAAGAGCTACTTTAATTGGCATTTTATCTGTGATTAATTGTTTGATTTCTATATAACTAATCTCTTCCCTATAGTTTTTATAATCTTAAGCAAACGGAACATGTTTTGCTCATTTTTCTGCAATATTACAAATAGATTTTTATCTATCCTCTTGAATAGATGTTTATTGTTGGATATTTTTGTTGTATACCCGAGAATATTGATGACAATGATATAAAAGACTTTTTGTTATGTGTTTCTATACAATGAATGAATCACAATTTGTTGAGCATTTTTTTTCATTATTTTGTTGGCTATTTTAAGTTGTTAAGTAATAATTATATTTGCGTTATTATTAGATTTTGATAGATACTTTATCCTAGTAAAACTTATAATAATTTGCAATTTTTATTTCTTATAACAAGTTGTATGAGTGGGATTGAATGACAGTATTATGTAATATTTAAATATAAAATATGAGAAATATAATATTCATCAATTTATAATTAATTATTAACTTTATGCTCATTAATAAGCAATTATGGGATAATTGATAACTTACTAGATTGTTTTAAATTCGATTAAGTATTACATTTTAAGAATATGTATACTATAGGGAATAAATAAAGATTTAAGACGAACATGCGAAGAGTTTCAACTAGAATATTTCGAAGATGCAGCAGACAAATGCAGCTCTGCAGAAGTCACTGACCGAGATAACGACACAGAATGCAAAGTTGTCAAAGGAACTTGCGGACGCTAAGGCTTTGGCGACAAGGCTGGAGGAGTAGTTTAAGCAGGCCGAGAAACATTCGAAACCAGTGGGACTTTATGTGGTGCTGGTAGTGCTGGTGATATTAATTATAACTTTAATAATCTCATGAACATGAATAAGACAGAAATAAAAAACAAATGCAGGCAAATATTGAACTCTGGAGTTGCATCATTAGAAGGTGGTGAAGACTTTGAATTTCTTTGTGATGTATTCAAAGGACATGACGATTATGAGTCAAAGACAAAAGGCCAGAGGATAAGAATGATATCAATAAAAAAGTAACCTACGGGGCAAAATGCTTTTATATAACGAGAGAAGACGGAACAGAAACGTCAATATAAGTTCTGAATCATTGATACCTCTTGTCAGGTCATCTATTTCCGGTTTATCCTTACTCATAGTGCTATGGTTATTGAAGTTTACTGATTATTATGATTCTTTGTTCTGATTTTCGTTACTGCCCTGTGAAGCTTCATCAGACGTCTGTATCTTCTTTTTCTTCTTAGGCTTTGGATTCAGATTTTCCGTAAGCTGTATGTCTTTGAGTTCTTTTTCCCTTATCGGTTGAAGTATATCGAAGATACTTTGATAGACATTGTCAAAGACCGGTGTAACGATAGCGGTCTGCATATCAGGTGCCGCCCAAGTATTGATTGATTTTGTGACAAATGTATTAACCAAGATTCTCAAGTAAGAAATGCGCAACACAATTGTGATTTTGGTTATACAAACCGAAATAGTTTGATATTATTTATTGAGTATTATAATTATACTAACTAAAAATGTTACATTAAAGTATACTTTCTATAATCCCGTCAATTTATAATATCTACAAAGAAACTTGCAAATAGGTATGTTTTCTCTTTAGAAATTACCTCACCATGTAACGTTAAAGATTGAAAAAGGAAAGAACAAATTACAAAATCTTTTTATCACGGCAATATACAAATAATAATAGTTAAATTTGTGGACTCCGCAATAGATAGATAATTAACTAATATGGAGCTCACAGTAATTATGAGTTTATTAGTGCTAAAATAAAAAATCAAACCAATACTAAATATGGCATCGCTTACTACAGATCAAATAAAACTATTCGAAATACTTCACAACTCTCGTATGGAGGATTTTAAAACTTTCAACAAGAGATCTTACCGTGGTGTATGGAGTAGTATCATAGATAAATACCCAGAATCTGCACATTTTGTATATGAGTTATTGCAGAATGCAGATGATGCGGAAGCAACGGAAGTATATATAATTTTAAGACAAGACCAAATGCTGTTCAAGCATAATGGAAAGAAGCATTTCAATATTACATTAGAAGATGAAGAGCCTGTTGGCGACATTAACTCCATCACAGGTATCGGTGACTCTTCAAAAATAAACACGCAGAATAAAATTGGTAAATTTGGTGTTGGATTTAAAGCTGTATTCCAATATACTAATACTCCTGAGATTTACGATGATATTTTCAAATTTAAGATTGAGAACTACATAGTACCAACACTTCTGTCATACGACCATCCAGAACGGCAGGAAGGTGAGACCTTGTTTGTGTTTCCTTTTAAGAATGGTGAACAATCCTACCAGGATATTTTGAGACGATTGGAGAATCTTAAGAATCCGATTCTTTTCTTACATAATATTCATCGTATAGTTTGGAGAATTGACAGAATAGAAAATGGTACTGGTAAAGAAACCAAGTATTCAAAAGAAATAATTGACTCTGAGGATTATGATGATAATATAACTATGGAACATTATGTCCTCCATGAGCCATCAAAGACCAGCAATGTGTTCTTGTTTTCAGAAAAAATTATAATAACAAACGATGGTAAAAGTACAGAACACCTAATAAATGTTGGTTATTACTATGATTCTGAAAAGAAAAAGTTGATAACTAATGTTACTCAGAATATTTATTGTTTTTTCCCAACAAAGGAGTCATTTAAAACATGCTTTGTTTCACATGCTCCATTTCTTCTAACAGATAATCGACAGAATCTAAAACCAAATGAAAACATAAATGAAGAACTTATCAACCTTTTGGCAGAATTAGCTGCAAAGGCTGTAGTGCATCTTCGTGATTATGGTGTAAAACACAAGAAATTGCTTATAGATGAAAATATTACGGAGATTATTCCTAACTATGTGCGGCATTATTGGCAATCTCTTGATGAAAGATTCGAGGAACCGATTGTTAATGCGTTCAAGAAACTACTTGAAACAGAAAGAATCCTGTTGTCAAGAAATGGAAAGTATCTATCTATGAGGGAAGCATATAAAGGTTCACCAAGAGAACTCGTAGAATTATTATCTCAAAAACAGTTGGTAATGCTCACAAATAAAGCCTATAAGCATGATTACTATAATAATAAAGAAGATAAAATGCTGAATCCTAAGGATGTTGATTTTTTGAAATGGGAGTTGGCACAGAACATCATTAAACTGGATAACAATATATACAACAAACTTGGTGAATATACTTCAGAGAGCTTTGCCAGGGATATTACTCCTGACTTTATGAAAGCACAGGATTTGAAATGGGTCACAAGGATGTACACATTTCTTAGAACTGCAGCACCAAAATTGTGGAAGTTGACGGATAAAGATAGTAATAAATTAGCATCGTCTCTTCCTTTCAGAGAGGCTCCCATCATCAAAACACAAAAAGGCGAATGGGTAAAGCCTTTTGTTGATGTGACTTCACCAAATGTTTATCTGCCTTTAAAGGATGACAACAAATCCGATTATAATTTTGTTGCTAATGAGTATCTACAGAACGAAATGGCTAAAAAGTTCTTTATGGAACTTGATTTGAAGGAACCAGATGAGTATGACTATATACGTCAGGTAATTCTTGGAAAGTTTGAGAGTGATGAAATAGATATTGAGAATGACGAGTTGTCTTCTGACTTTATGGTTATTTTACGTTATTACCAAAAGGTTAAAGAAAAGTATCAAGGTCAGAAACTTATACAAGAGGTTAAAGAGAAAATTTTGTTAGTTGATAAGGATGGCACATTATGTAGGCCGCATGAATTGTATTTTCACAGTCACAATCTTGAACTTTATCTCTCTGGGGTTAACGACATCCACTATATTGATTTAGATATTTATAAGGATGCTACTAAAGAGTTTGGAATAGAAACTGTAAGAATGTTTTTATTAATGCTTGGAGTAAAATTGTATCCGAAAATAGAAAGTTTTATGCGCTGGGATAAATCTTATCTTAGTGAAAGATTGAAAAGTCAAATTTTAACAACAAACATATATGATTATCGTTTTGAAGACTATGCTTTGCAAGGATTTAACGAATTCAAAAAACATAAAATACATAAAGAAACATCTCATTATCTATGGAATGTAGTATTACCAGCTTTGAAATTTGGTAATTACGAACATATGGCCATGATATATCGTAGGAAGTATGCCCGTTCCTATGATACTGTTTATTATGATTCAACATTCAAGGATTCCCTTCAATACAGCAAGTGGATTTTTGATAAAAATGGCAATGTCCTGTCTTCTAATGAAATTGCTCTTGAAGACCTTGATTCTGAGTATGACCGTAATAATGGCTTAATTCAATTTCTTGGTATAGAGAAACGTGAAAAAAGCATTTTAGAATTAGGTGGCACTGAGGAACAACAGGAACAATTGGATTTGGGGAAACGCGTCAAACAACTTGCTGGAGATGACTTAACTGAAGAAGAAATAATTCAAGCCTTATCTTATGCCAAAGCTCAGAAAAAAGCTAAAAAACATATTTATGAAGAAACTGAAAATCCTACCATCAGTGATAATGGTTCAGATGAAAAAGATTACTCTGACATTGATAGAAAACCACGAGAACGAAAAAACAGTCATAATTCAACTAATTTAGGCGATGAAAGTAATGATTCTTCTGACATAAAGAAATATAATGAAGATGATGATTTTGATTTGGATACACCGTTCAATCGTGAGGAACTCAGGAAGACCGAACTTTCAGATATGTTTATCAACAATAATCATGAGCCTCCTGTAAAGAAAGAAAAGGAGGTTACTGATGAAGTACAGGCAGATGAATTAAAACAAAGACTGCTTGAGCAGGAGGAAAAGCATAACAAAATAATTGAACTTCGAGAGGCAGCTTCAAATGCAGAAAGGTATTCAAAAGAGTGGTTCGATGCATTGATAGAATTGGAGTATCGTGGCGGCACAGAAGAAACAAAGGGAGACTTCGGTAAATCCATCAATATCACGTTTAACTCAGTAAACAAAGAGCAAGGATCTGAGCGTATCTATGTACTCAGAAATCCTTCTCGTAGTATTCCTCTATGGCTTGAAGAAATTGGAGATATTGAGATTAAATTTACCTTCTCAGATCGTGATGAATTGAAACTAAAATTTGAAGTTGCAAATGTACGTGAAAATAGTTTACGTCTAAAAGCAAGCAAGGCCTTTGAAGATGTCTTGAACAAAATTGCTTGGAATAAGTGTACTAAGGCATCGATAACTTTGAAAAATCAGATAGACCTTATGGGTAAACTACGCAGTGCATTTAACGGTCTAGGTTTGGAGGATGGATTTAATCTTAAAGAAAACCTTGATGATAACCTGAAGTTTATATTTGGTCCTCCAGGAACTGGTAAAACAACAACTCTTGCTAAGAAGATTATTGGAATGATGAATGAATATTCGACATGTAGGATACTTGTTCTAGCACCAACTAATACAGCTTGTGACGAACTTGCAAAAAAGATAAAGGAGTGTAGTAAGGATGACTGTGCATGGTTGTACCGTTTTGTATCAACAGCAGATGAATCGTTGGAAGATATTGTTGTTGACCGTGAATCAATGGTATACGAAGATGAGCAATGCTGTGTCATTTCAACAATGGCACGTCTGCCTTTTGACGGTTTTAATGGCGAGGGTGGTTACAATAAGTTACTAGATATTGTATGGGACATGATTTTATGCGACGAAGCCTCAATGATTCCTTTAGCAGAAATGGCACTGGCTATTTATAATTTTGTCAATACTCCTATTCTTATAGCTGGTGATCCTTTGCAAATAAAGCCAATACTTCATGAAGAAGAATGGAAGGATGAAAATATTTACACAATGGTGAATCTTGACAGGGTTGAGAACCCTGTGACTGAACCAATTCAATTTGCGATTGAAAACCTTAGTATGCAGTACCGCAGTTTACCAGCTATTGGCGAATTGTTTAGTCAATATGCATACGATGGTAAATTGCGACACTATCGTTCGGCGATGGAAAATCATATGAAGTTTGGTAAGCTTAATCTTAAACCTATAAACTTTATACCATTCAAAGTGGAAAGATATGATAGTGTATTTGGTATAAAGAAACTAGATGGTTCCAATGTACACATTTACTCTGTACTGTTTACGTTAGAGATATTTAAATATATCGTTCGTGAGTATGCCAAAAATCATGAAGAAGAGTACTCGATTGGTATTGTTTGTCCTTATTCTCCACAGGCGCAGCTTATTGAGAGTCTTATTATGCAGACTCCCAATATACCAGTTAATGTTAAAATTACAGTTGGTACAGTGCATAGATTTCAAGGAGGTCAATGTAACTTCATGTTTGTGGTACTTAATCCTCCAGCAGGGATGAAAGTTGCAGCTGATAGAATATTCCTGAACAACAAAAATATTCTTAATGTGGCTATAAGTCGTGCTCAGGATTTCTTATGCATACTACTCCCTCACTGTGATACTGACGGGTATGAGAATCTTTATGAAATAAATAAAATCGGTAGAATTGCAATGAAGGATTCTGCAAATGTAGCACATTATACCTGTGACCAGATAGAGGAAATCATATTGGGGCGTAAGTTCTTCATTGAGAATAATACATTTGTTACCTCACATCAGCTTACTAATGTTTATACAAAGGCAGTAAAGCGTTATGAGGTTAGAATAGATGAAAATTCAGTTGATATTCAGTTGGGGGATAATAATAAAATAACATCTGAATTATGATTTGATATTGAAGAAAAAGAGGATGCAAATTAAACTGTCCAAAATTTTGTGTAAATGGAAACAGGATTCAGCTGTAAGTTTGTTTTTATAGTGCCTTTTATTGATAAAATTGCGTTTAAAACTATTTTTTGAGGGTATTATTAGTTTCACTATATTTGATGTTTTAATTCAGTTTCAAATAAAATGCATAGATATATACAACAAAAGTTATAATCGAGTAGCCCGCCATAAATGAAGATTGTTTATGGCGAGCTACTTTTAGATAAAGAAACGGTAATCGTATGTTACACCATTATATTGTCTTAACAAGTTTCCCACCTGCGCCAATGTATTAGAAGTGTCAATTGTAGCAGGTAACTTTGTATATAGATTAAACGAGTTCCAATTCATTTTTGTAAATCCTAGAATTTCTTTAGCAATAGTTTTCAAATCTCCATGTCCATAGTATTTAGTAATTTTTAAAGGAGCAGGAATACAACGTCCTCCTTGGTAGTATCTACGATTTGACTGTATTGAGGGAACTACTCCATGTGTCCATAACAAAGCATTTCTCGATGATAGTTTAATGCAAGTTCCTCTATCAACTGGATATCCATCTTCAAGAAATTGACCATACATAATCTTCTCTGCAATAAACTTTAAATCATATTCTTGAGTGATTGTGATCAAATCAATTTCTGATATTCCTGCTTGCTTTAATGCGTTTGTTATACCTTCAATCTCATCATTCTTAAAAGGGGTTCGTTTATGAACTACAACTCTTTGAGGTAACTTTTCCATAGCGTCTTGAAAAAGAGCCAGTATATCCATCCCAAATTTATAAGCTTCTTCAAAATTTAAATAAGGATTTTTCTTTTTGTCAAATTGCGGATGTTCAACTTTTGACAGTTTATATCTTAATCCCTGTCCTTGTGCATTGTATATATGGCTACAACCTAAAACAACTTCAGCTTTACCTGAATATTGCTTTTTTATGCTATATCCAATTCCTGCATATGCTGTATTTTGATCTAAGTCTGCAAGAGTCCAGGGAGTTCTTAAAGCTTTCACAAATAAAGCTAAAGAGAGCCACCATGAAATTTCACATACCATCTTGTCATATAAAGTCTTTTCTTCTATAAATTGGGTCGTGAATCTATGTTGGGCGGCAAACGCTTTAATATAGTTATGCAAATCAAATGTTTCTCCATGATAATTGAATTGTCTATAGTTACTCCATGAATTAGGTACAAATATTAATAGCACAATTCCCGGGAACTGTTCTGAAAGTTTTTGCCCTTCTGTACAAATAGTTTTTGCTAAATTAATGGCACTTTTAGGATTATCATTTATTGATACCCATTTTTCAGAATGTATTTCAGGAATATCAAGTCTACAGTTATAAATATTACTAAAACCGGTATAATGATGTACATAGTCGGATAATTTATCTGCAGATACTGTAGAATTTAGTCTTTTTAGAAATTCACTAAATTTTAAAGAATAAGAAGTAGGACAGATACTGCCAATGCATACATCTTTAGGGAATACATCAAAATAATTCGCATCGAAAGGTCTGTATTTTGATAATCCTCTCATCGGATTGTCATCATATGCTGGTTTATTAACGTATGGATTTATAAATTCAAGCTTGGGTTCGTTAATGTGTATGCCATGATATAATGTTTGATTTATATTATATCCCTTCGGAGAATATATCGTTATGTTACCTTGTCCGCAATGGTGTATTTCAGCATAACCACGATTATTGGATATTTTAAAGATAAAACCACTTCGTGAATTAACAGGTATCTCAAAACATAATCTTTTACCATTAAACATTATATTACACCATTCTTGTAATTTCTTCTCATATTGCTGATTTCTCATTTTATCCAAATACTCATGAGAGTATTGTTGTTTGATCTCCTTTTTTATTTGGTCATTAGAAATAAAATAGACTGTTGGAGTGATTGAAAACAAGACATATTTCTCTTGTGGGACAAATGATAATCCACATTCAATAGCTTCATGTATTGTTACATTATTCTTATTTGCATAAATATCTTTTTTATATAGCATAGAACGCTTGTAATCAACACCTAACCCTCTAATTTGAGAGATTCCATAAAGTGCAGCTTTGAGAAATAATTCTTTAAAATGGCTATTCTTCTCTATTTCATCAATAGAAATATGAACACGCTCAATTTCACTAATTAAATTTTTCCCAAAAACTTCATTGATAGTAGATACAGTTGAGATGGCATATACTTTGTCTTTATATGGTACAGCAATAAGGGGTTTTTCTTTAATCTTTTCTCTAAGATATTTCCATCTGTTTTCATTCTCATCGTATGAAATTTGAAATTGAAATATTTCATCGGGAAAAGTAGCTGGAATTAGATTACTTTTCAGATATTTTTTTGTACTTCCATCCTGTATGTAAAATGGAGTTGTTGTATTGTCTATACTTATTACTTTAAGTATTTCATTGATTTCCTCTTGTTTATTAGAATCTTCATTAAAACAGAATTTTACAAGAGATAGCATGACGTTATCAAATCCGTTTGTGTCAATATAAAACGCTTGTCTTCCAGCAGATCGAATAGTTTGAATCAAATCTGCTATTTCTGGTGTAATATCCTTGCCGTAGCCACACCAATACAATCTTCCTGCTCCCTTATCCGTAAAAGCTTCTTTCAAAGCAGACATAAGGGATTTATCTCTTCCACTATATCCTATGATAATTAAATTTTTGTCAACAAAATAACGTCGCAAAGCTGAAACAAATTCACTATTCTGTGAATCTAGTTCTTTCTCTGTATTTTTGAGTGTTCTAAATTTACAATCTCCATGTAATGCTATATAAAGTAATTCACTTGAACTTTCTGTCCTATATATACGATCAACGCAATCAAGATTTATAGCTATAGGTGTTATATTGGCTTGTTGTGCAGCTCTTTCCACGAGTCCATCGAAATTTGTACTCCAAACAGATTTTACAATTCCATATTTATTCAACAGACATAGCAATTTATATCCCACATACGGACTTTTTCCATTGCACAGGCTTTCAAAATATTTAGTTCTGTCCGCATCTATTGGATATGAAGCTTCGGCATAAAAAGAATATTCTTCTGGACTCCCCAATTGTGGATATTTCCCTTGCACATCTAACCATTTCTGAATGATGTCTTTACTTAAATCAGATTTTTTGGGATCTACTAATTTTTTTTGATTACCTGATAATGATTGATATATTAAAAATTTCCAATCCCATATACAATCATTTGCCGATTGAATACCAGATGAGATGGATGCACCGGCACCTAATAGGACACCAAATGACCCATCTAAATTTTGTTTGATTGATCGTAAAAAAGCATCAAATTCTAAATATAAATTTTCGGGCATATTCATAGTCGTTGGTTATCGTGATTTTATTATTTCTCGTATATCTGACTCACAGTCTTGGCTGTTTCTTTCATCATTTGTCGTAATGACTCAGGGGCAATAACCTCTATTTGTGCACCAAACGAACGGAGCAAAGAACGTAACTCATAATTATTTTGGACTTTTAAGGTTATCTTCCAATATCCATCTTCAAGAGGTGTTGTCACTGCTGATTGAGATTCATGAAGTGGCTTAGTCACAATATATCCAATGGCTTTATCACTAACCTTTAAAATGACTTCTTCTACAGGAGCATTTGAACGCGAAACGCCGACGATATCGCTAAAGTATTCTTTAAAATCTATTCCTTCAGGTTGTATTATGTATGGTTTAGATGTTTCCTTTACTCCTTCGATTCTATCAATTGCAAAGTTTGATAGATAATCCGAGTCTTTATGTTTGCCGATCAGAAACCAGCGATTATTATATTGTTTAAGATGATAAGGAGTAACAATTACAGTTCTAGCATCCTTCCCAAATGGATGATATATAATTTCAATTACCCTTTTGTTAACAATTGCATTAAAAATGGGTTTATAGTATAAATCCATTCCTTTGAGATAGGGATTATGCTGAAAACTTACAACTGAATCCAGACTATCTCCTAATTTACTGGTCGTATATAGTCTTTTTTCAAGGTCGTTTAACCACTCAAATTGTGGTACTCCATCGAAACGTTTAAGAAGTATCAATGCATCATAAATCAAATTGAGCTCTTCTTGATTGATAGGTTGATTTTTAATAGAAGCCCCTTTGGTATGGTATCGGTAATATTTTCTATGTCCATCTCGAATGGCATCTATATCCATACCATATCCTTCTTCACTTTCAATGAATTTTAGATCTTCTTGTACTTGACGTTTTTTTACTCCGCAACCATCTTTCGTTTCTCCATTATACAGATAGAGCGCTTCATTGCAGGCATCTACTAAATCCTCAATATAGTAACGCCTAGACCAATTGCTCAGGCATTTATCTATAATCTGGTATCTTAACTGTGCATTTTTATTTGTTGGCATAGGCAATACTATTTATCAAACAATACAAAGCTAATTATGAACAATGCAGTCTTTCTGCATTGTTCATAATCTTTTATATTAAATCTTCTAATTTATCTACTATTGCAGCAATTTCTGTAGAATCAATACTTCCGTTCTCATGGTCAACTGTAGTAAATAAATTTACTCCTTCTATGTAACCGATTGATTTATAAAAATCTCGTTTCTTTTCCCATGATTCCTTATAGGCAGGATTATCTAACATTCCTAAATGTTCCCAAAGGATGGTATCTCCAGATGCATCTTCAAAAGTAAAATCAGGAATACATCGGCGGCCGTTATCTTCTATCATTCTTTCATATTCAAAGTCAATACCTCGTTCATATAGCATATTAGCAATAATTACTTCAGATTTGCTACGTACGATTAAACCAGGCTTTAAGGTTGTGTGAATCAATCCTTCCACATATGGAATGTTTGAAATATCTTCACGAACAGATGTAGAAAAAAGATTTGTATTTCGCTTAGCTAGAACTGACTTCTGAGGTTTAGTATACTCGATTAACCACGATATATTATCTTGTATCAACAGAATTAATTTCTTTCTTGCTCGTGTTAAAGCTGTATAGATTAGTTCACGTGAAAGTATACGTCCGCTTTTAGGAAGAACAACCAACACAGTATCAAAATCGCTCCCTTGACTCTTATGGATAGTTATAGCATAAGCCAAGTCTATTGTATTATCAGCCTCATCCGACTTAGAAGAATAATATGAAAATCTCTTGTTGGGTAACCCGGTAAAAACAACTGTCGATTTCTTTTCCCTCTTATTTGCATAATTAACAAAACCTATTTGACCATTTGAAAGTTGACATTCTTCTTTACTCGTAGATTTCTTGCGTTCATTCTTTAATTGAATGACCTTATCTAGAGCAGATATGGTAATAGGAGCTATTTCTATTGAAAAATTTTTATTTATACCAACCCACTCTTGGAAATACGAATTAATCTGGAATGTTCCCCATACCGGATTTTTTACCGGGGATAAAACCTGAAATTTTTCAACCTTTGACGGATCATTTAAGGCTTTATTTACATCGTCAAGTCCTATAGATTTACGAATCTTATCGGATAAAGATTTACCTTCCTCTTCTGGCAACTCTTTTTCAATGGCCTCTTTCAAGCAGTCTTTAAGGTCGTTTTCATCATTCCAAGTATAAACAACCAAGTCTTTATTAAGATTTTCTTTGGCTACTTGCTCAAAAATGAGATCGGAATTCTTTGCAGGTTTTTCTCCAGAGAACCATGATGCTAAAGTCAATATGTCAGAGTCTCCTGTATTAATAGTTCTTACAACATATCGTAATTTTGTTATTGCCGATCTTAAATATTCGTCTTTATTATCCTTTAGGTAGTTAAATAAGTCTGCAAATGGTCTGCCAGGGCCAATAGGAGGTAATTGAAATGGATCTCCAATTAAAATTATTCGATTAATGTTCTTTAAATCCAATGCTTTCATTAAGACATAAAAGTCCTTACATGTAAGCATGGAGCACTCGTCAATAATGACATTTTTGGCTCCACAGTATTTACGTTTTTCTGCATCTTCAGGAACACAAGGTGTCATTGTATCCCAGTCAAAGAAACCCTGACGCGTCAGAAATTGCGCAATAGTTAGGGCTTGAATATCTGCAGACATGTTACCCAAGCGAACTCGCGCTTTCCCTGTAGGAGCCAAAAGGAGTGTACCTTCTGCTTTTATTTGTGGCGATTTTAAGAAAGCTTTGACAACTGTAGTTTTGCCTGTTCCAGCTGGACCTGCCAGCACAGAAAGGCGCTTACTGCAGAACATTTCCAATGCCTTTACCTGGTCAGCTACAGCATTACGGCATCGCTCATTTGCTTCATTGTAACCATCAATAGATGCTTTAACGATCGTATTCCAGTCTTCTTTTAATGGTGATTTGACATCCTTTGAAGCACGACCTTTGAATATCTTACGCAAATAATCATCAATTTCTTTATATTCCTTCAACTGCAGTGCACACCTGTCATCAGTATTAAGATATATAGTTTTTTCTTCAATGAACTCTTTGTTTGACATTAAATAATTATATGGCAGTTGATGATTGTCCGCAGCCAAACAATCTTTTATATATAACTCAATCTCGTTTGCAGAAATTAATGTATCACCATCACTGAGACTTGCCACAAGTTTTGAAATGATAAATGAGCGGATCCTTCTATTATCAATTACGGATTCCACTAGTGAAGGAGTTTTTGGAGTCCATTTGCCTTGAATCTTAGGGTCAGCCATTATGCCAAGATCAATCATTTCGGTTGTAACAGGAAGATAATTTTCAATAAGACTCTCCTCGCTGATAATATATGGATTATTTAATAATTCATCATAGCAGCCAGGACTATCAAACCACCATTTTATTACTTCCGAATTTATTTCAAAACGTGATAGCAGTTCCAGTACTTGTCTTTGGTTACTTAGAGTATTTTTCCAAAGAATACGATAATGAGTAAGTTCACTTTTATATACGGAATCAGGAAGAGACAATTCACCTTTCATCAATTTATCAAAGGCTTCCCATGGATTATCTTTAACCCCACAATATCCATTATTTCGTAAATCCTGTTCAATTATAAATGCATAATTTACCCCTATTGCTGATAAAGCCTCGGCGAAAGCTGGGAAAGGACCTATCATATCCTTCACCTTTGCAATTTGGGAATCTATCCACAAAATTTGTTGTTTCCAGTTTCCTCCGACAAGTCCATGATTAATGATACATTCTAAACATTTCCTGGCTACATTCAAAATAATCAACATGCTATGGTTACTAACATATTCACAACCATACGACAACTCGTTAAAAATTTTCTGGCTATTGCCTAGCTTTGGAATGGTAATTTTTATTTCATCAATTACTTCTTGTTTTGATTTTCCTGTTTGGGCTTTTACATAGTCTTCATCAAGTGACATATATTCATGATATGGCAAAAGAAATCCTTTTGACTTCTTCAAATCAGTTCTTATACCATGTTCAAAAATCAAATCCCAAAAAGGATATGTATAATCAGTTGTTGTCTCATATGTTTGTAGCGGTAAAACTTTAGTAATTTCACCTATACCAACGATTAATTTTGTATCTTCATCAATTGGATTACCACTTTTGCAATAGAAGACTCCGAGTGAAGTGCCAGCTTCTATATTTAATCTAAAGTGATTTAATATTTCAAACTGTCTCTCTTTTCCATATACCCAAGATGTAGGAAACGGTGCAGTTTCATCATCAGACATATTCGGATATTTATGATTCAGTTCTTCCTGATAATCACGAGATAGATATCGGAAAGGTATTCCAAAAAAGCTATATGGTTTGAGTTCTATTGTTGTAGGTAAGAGCTTTGCATGTGGAGTCTCTCCAAAAGCATAAACATGTTTGAAGATTCTTTTATATGGCTTCTCATTCATAAAACCACCATTCTCGCCAACACAAGCAGGTAATTGATCTTGCTTGAGAGGATTCCAATCCTTTCCTGCATAAGTTTCTTCTTTGTTCTCATCTTTTTTTTCAGATATATTGTGAAGCATCATGCAGAATGGATTATTTTTCGGACATTGACAAATAGTTCCATTCCATTTATTATCGTGCCAAGGCACACGGATTGATATATGTTTCATGATAATCGTCTTATTTCGTATTAATATTATTTCCTACAATCTTGGCAAACGCATCAGCACATTTCTTAATATCTTCATACTCCGCTAGTTTTTTGCCACTAAGGTTATCGTCTGTCCAATCTTCAATATCTTTTGCATACACATCTTTGATGGAGCTTTGTAGCAATTCTATTTTAAGAGGAACAGGAAGATTACTTATTTGCATATCATCAATGATTCTTTTGAAATAAGCAAAATCACCTTCTATGATAAATCCCTTATCTGCTGCTATACGATAAATCGCAATCCAATGTCTTTGCTTGTTCAAAGGTGACTTTTTAGGCTCATATCCTATAAGCTGGCAAATGCTCTTTTTCAGAGTTGCGATTCGTTTTTCTTCTGGCCAATCCTTTACGTTCGCTTCAGCGACCAGTTGTTGGTCATCATTTTCTTCATTATAATATGGATGCAACTGAATTACTTTATGGACATAAGAATTTTCTTTGTGAACACTTTCGGACTTTTGTATTTCATGTCCATTCATTTCCAAATCTGTAATAGAAGAACCTGTAGCATAGAAATACATGGTCAGGATGATGCTGATTGCAGTATCAACTTCCTGTTCTGAAGCTGTAGGAGAAATATGTGATTCACTGTTTCTCCAACCTTTAATGAGCATGAGGTATTGATATAGCTGCTGCTTTCCTTCATCCGTGCTGTATTTCAGATTCCACAGACATTTATGAGCATAAATCACGTTTTTCCAAGTTACATCTTCACCGGGATTTTGGGCAGGAACTTCATGGCCTTTCATCAGATAATACAATTTCTTCAGATATGCTTCAAACTTGGTGACTAATAAATTAAATGCAACAAACTTATCTACGATGGTTGCTTTCTTACCGTATAGATTTGTAAATGCCCGCTGGATAAACATGCCTACATTGTCCAAAGAGTCAATTGACGGTGTGTCTATTACATAGAATACGCTGTCTATAATCTCGTCGATAGGACGCATTTGTGGAAGCACTGCGGTCAAAGTTGTTTTCAGAATACTCCGGATATTATCTTTTATGACGGCCATGTCTACATGCTGTACTTCGTCTGTAATAACGTCTTCGTCTTGCGGCACCTGTTCTTCTTCGGATTGATAATTCTCCTCCATGTTCAAGTACGCTTTCAGAATACGTTCTCTACAACTGCTGTCTAAAATAAACTCTCGAAGTAATTTGTCTGCCTTGGGAATAACCAGACGAGCCGGAACTTCTGTACCTTCTACTTTGGCAATGAACTCACGAGTTTTGGCCATATTCAATGTCAGTTTCAAATTGTCAAACTGACTGAACTCATTCAGATTCTGTTCCGTTACATTCCGACTCATGATGTGCTCCAGTTGACTGGCATTTATACCAGTCGCTTCAGCCAGAATCATTACTTGTTTGTGTAATTCGCGGAATTGGTATTCTGCGATATAATCATAGATTGTCTTACCCGGCGACAGATGCAAATCTCCACTTTGCAGGTCGTGTAGGATAATCATTGCCGTACGCTGATCCTTTTGTGAAAGAGAAGCAAAGGTTTTGTGCAACTCTTTAAAGGCTTCTTTGGTCAGTTCGCTTCCCGGACCGGACATGTAGAGGTTCTTGATGAACTTCACAAACTTGGAGTTGATATATTCGGCATCGATCGTACCCGTACCTGTTTCTGTGATATAGGTGTCAATAGGATAGTCAAAATCATCTCCTTCCGTACTGCCCCCTCCATTACCCTCAAACAGTTCCCTGTATCGTTGCAGCAGAATAAGGTAAGTCTGTTCGTCCAGTTCCATCTTGACATAGGTATAGGTATCACCATGCTGGAACTCATATTCATCCTTATCCCATGTGAATCCTTGCAGCTTGGCTGCTTCCAGCAGATGGGTCATCTGGCTGAAATCTTTGGCAAACATATTCCTGTCTTCTCTTGCTTCCGGCAATTTTGCAAAATTCTCAATTTTTTGTGCCTGGAATATATCCCTTATGTGCAAGAACTTCTGGTTGATATTTGTCAGATTACTTTCCAGTTTATCGACAAAAACGCCCAACGGTCTGTCCACATATACATCGAGTGCATCATTGATATTCTGCTCCATGGTGTAAGGGAAAGAGTAATAGCGGATAATGCCGAAAGGCTTGTCTGGACCAAACAAGCGGTTGGTACGTGAGAACGACTGGATAATGTCCACATATTTCATTACCTTATCTACATACAGCGTATTTACCCATTTGGAGTCATAGCCTGTCAGCATCTGCGAAACCACAATAAGCAAGTCTATCTGCTGTGCGTGATCATGTTCTATATTGAGGTAAGGCTTCTTGTGTGCCAGTCTTTTGGCCACATCTTTTTTGTATTTGGCGTATGTGGAAAGCTGGAATGTCGTTCCATATTTTTGGTTATAGTCATCCAGCATCTCCAGCAAGGCATCTTCCTTGGCGATTCCGCCATCAGAATTGTCTATGTTGTTGTCGAATACGGCCACCACATTCAGAGAAGGATATTGCTCCTTGAATATCCGATAATAAGCTATTGCCTCAGGGATGTTCTTTGTGGCCAGAATGGCATGGAATTTACCGTTCTTGCTCAGTTTATCCCTTCCGCTTGCGATATCGGCAGCGACAGCCTGATGATGAACAGGCTGCTGATACAGGTCTTTAGGCAGATAATGTTCTATTCCATGTATAGTTTCATCTCCTTCCTTATAAGTGTCTGGCATCTTCAGTTCATTCATGAATCGGTTGTAAATAGCCATTTTCTGCTCGTCATTTTCGATCTCTTTAATGCTATTTACCTTCAGTTGGGAGAATGCCACTTTTTCGCGAAGCTCATTGTCATCGTAAGTTCTCACCATATACGGATCGAATCCCAATACGTTATGGTCAGGGATTCCATTGGCAATGGTGTATTTATGAATCATGTCGCCGAATATGGTTTCGGTCATGATTTCATGCTTGGCGTTTTCTTTGAACACCGGTGTGCCCGTGAAGCCGAAAAGCAAAGCTCTTTTGAACGTGTTTTTGATACCTATCAGCATATCGCCGAACACACTGCGATGACATTCATCTATGATGAATACCAGTCGTTTGCGGTCTATAAAATCAATATCGTCCTGCGAAATATCTTTCCCTGCTTTGATGTTCGACATCTTCTGAATAGAGGTCACAATCAATCGGTCGTCGTTATCCGTACTTTTGAGCTTGCTCAACAGGATGGCCGTATTCTGCGTATCCTGAATCGCTTCGTCTTCTCCAGCAAATCCACGATATTCGTCCAACGATTGCACACTCAGCTCGATACGGTCCAACAAGAATACTACTTTGTCGGCATCGCCTGAATTGGCAATGAGTTGTGCCGACTTGAAACTGGTCATGGTCTTTCCGGAACCGGTGGTATGCCACACGTATCCGCCACGATGCTGATGAGTATCCCAGTTGGTCTTATGTGTTATGTCACTAATTTTGCTGGCTGCAAAATACTGATAGCTGCGAAGTACTTTCAGTGTCTTGTCCTTATCGTCGGCAATAGTATAATAACCGATTAGCTGATGCGCCATAGGGATACTGAGCAAATCGGACACAATTCGTCGCCAGTCTCGTATGACGGTGTTGTTAAAGTCTTCCCAATGGAAATAGAATTCCGGCTTGAAATTCTCTTCTTTGCCCGGATTGGCAAAATAGAGTGTCTCTTCCGGAGTCATGGCCACGAAAATCTGCACCATCTTGAAGATGCCGTTGCTGAATACGCCTTCGTGGGTATAACGCTTAATCTGGAAGGTAGCCTGACTTACATCAACTTTTGAACGCTTCAGTTCGATATGGATTACTGGCATACCATTGATGAGCAACATCACATCGCCCCGTCGGTCACTGCCCAACGGGTGTGAAGCCTTGAAACGAGGTTGACGGGCAATCTGGTAGCGGCTCTGCCCAGCACTGATTTCGCGTGCATCAAAAATCTTCAGATAGACTTCTTTGCCGTAATTGTTTGTATCAGCAGGGTTGTCGCGTTTGATGCATACCTGTCCGCCATTGATAAACATATTCATGGCGTATGGACTGTCGCATAGATTCACCTGATCGATGATTTGGCGCATCTCACTTGCGGTAAGCGGATAATTACACAATTTGTTGATGTCTCTGTTATTGTCAAAGAGAATCTTGGCCCAGTTCTGAATCAAATCTTCTTCCGTGGGTTGTATGAGTACCTCTTTTTCCCAACCGTGATGGGGGAGAAGGTCAACCAAGGCTTGTTCAAACTGACTTTCCTTGACGAAATATTGTATGTCGTTTATATTATCCATATTAACTCCATTAAAGGTTTGAATGATATTTATACAAACATTTTATCCAGACATGCTGCCTTGATTTGTTTTAACTTCTCAAGGCGCTGGGTTTGGAGAGAGATTTGTTTATCAAGATTACAGAAATAAGATGCTATTTTTTGCTGTTCCAATTTGCTTTTAGGGAAACAAACCTCTATGATACTGAATCCTGCAAATTTTAAATTCCAAGTATCTGTTGTCAATCCCTGTGAGTGAATTCTGAATCTGTTTATCAAAGATTGAGTCTTAAAAAGGTATGCAAAGAATAATGGAAATACTTGCTCTTGCGGTATAATGACAGTATATGCAGGGCTCACTATTCCTTCATATGCAGAATATCCACTTGCTCCTTGCCACATTCTCATTGTGTTATATACAATATCGCCAATTTTCACAACTTTATAATGAGATTTATCATTGTTAGAATTATCGAACCTTCCATTATCTGAAGCTTTTATAATTCCATTATTGATAGTGACAGAAAGGAGTTCTCCGTTTATATTATTTTCAATTCTTTCCTTAAATAAATTCCCAAGTTTTTCTTTTTCCCATCCTTCTTTAAATCCTTTAAATCTGACTTTAGGTACAGTTTCTCCTTCTTGTGGAAACATAGATTGTAGGCTTGCTGTCTTTATTTGTTTCAGCAATTTTATTCTTGTTGTAATGAAAATAATCTCTTTATCTATTATAGAATGGAAGATTCCTATTTTTTCTTGTTCCATTTTATTCTCTGGAAAGTAAAATTCCATCTTTTTTATAGATGTTCCAGAAGTTAATGCTCTAGTAGTCATGGAACTTTTACGAATCATTTCTTTTCGAAAATCATTTGTAAAGAATACATATTTCTTAAATAAATCTGATAAAGGATCCTCATTTATTGCTCTTCCTCTTAATACAAATCCACTAAATACAGTATCATTACTCTCATCTAACATTACACTTGGATATCCTATTTCTTCTAGCGTTTCTGAGGTTCTTGTAAAGAATATATCTCCTTTTTTTACTTCAAAACTTGATATTTCTTTTTTAGACAGCGAAACTCTACCTTTTAAAATATCTGATGTTAATCCACGATTATTAAATACATCTGTAAAATTTACGATTGGAGTACCAAAGCCAAAAAATTCTTTACCTTTGTTTAAACCATTCTTAAAGTAATAGAAATCTCCTACAGAACAAAAATCCCATTCCTTTTTAAATCCTTTAAATCTAAGTTCCGGTACATTCATACACTTATTCCTTTCCACCATTAATCAACTCATTAAGTCCTAATATAGTAAACTCATCTCCAGTTAGTTCGCCAATAAGACCGGACAATTCTTTTTGAGATTTTTCCAAATCATCATTCAACTGCTTGTAGCTTACGGCATACTTATTCCCTAATGCACGCACTTTGTTTTCAAAAGTAGATAAGACCTCAGCGAGCGTTTCATCAATACCTTTGATAATAGGATCAATCCATTTTTTATGCAGGAACAGAGAATTTTCTTCGTTTGAAAGGTTCTCTATCGCTTCTACCGTTTTGTCGATAAGAGTCTGCTTGGCCTCCTTAATTTGTTTGTTCTTGCTTTTCTGTTCCTCCCAGAGTTTGACAATCTTCTTCAGTTTCTCTTTAGTTTCTGCTTCCACCTCATCCTTTTTGGCTTTTGCTCCAGCAGTAATGGCTTTCTTATCGAGTACATTTTCCTTTTCACTATCCAAATAAGCCTCAGATTCCTCTTCTGAGAAACCTTCACGGATTTCATCCAGTTCACCAGAGATTTCTTCTACCTCAAATCCGCAACTAAGCTCTTCAGCGTCCTTCTTGCGTCTAAACGTCCTC
>ERZ791680.971-NODE-971-length-23299-cov-2.850542_pt1 | contig 23299 bp, 18 predicted proteins | sample MGYA00510051_ERZ791680 | MGnify/ENA primary metagenome ERZ791680 (study PRJEB30046, sample SAMN00715238) | human gut metagenome | study: EMG produced TPA metagenomics assembly of the A metagenome-wide association study of gut microbiota in type 2...
CTAATACCATGAAAAACACAGTGCAAATATAGAGGTTTTATGTTATGTAGCATAACGAATAGTTTGGAAATCTCATTTACTTAACGTGATTTAACAAAATCATGTTCTAAAACATATCTTTTGAGACATAATTCATAAACACAAGCGTTACTTTTATCTATTACCACCTTTACTTGACTTTTAAATCAAGTAAAGGATGGTAATTTAAGTAATGCCTTATTCGGCTAGTAGAATGATATGTTTCGTTAAGTCATTAAACTTGATAAAATAGGTACCGGCGGAAACCTTTACATTATCACCTCCGTCAAATTTGGCGAATTGTCCTTGTTTATCGTTCCATAAACTATTGCTGCCACCGAAGCTTACGGCCCAGTCATGATCCGCACGTAATTTCAAACCGCCATCGGACGGAATCTCTATTTTCTCGCCGATCCAGATGTGCTTGTCGTAACTAGCCTGTTGTAAATCTAGATCACCACCCCAATCATTGAAGTCTCCAATCAGGGAGATTTGTTTGTATTCGGTTGTCGCTCCGGTATAAGGTTCGATGCTGTATTTGTTACCAGCCAAGTCTAACGTGATCGTATAATAGCCATCCTGCGTGAAGCCTTCGATATTACCGCTACCGCCGTCATTGCTTAATGCTCCGTCGCTGTCGTAACCCCATTGAATGCCCCAATCACCCGGGGTTTGAATGATCTTGAATGCGCTACCGGCTTTTACGAAACCCGTGTAAGTGAATAACATATTATTAACATCGTCGTCGGCGAATATACGCATCGATGGGTCGTTATTGTTCCATCCGTTGTCGAATATGTCACCCACGAAATAAACTTGGGTACGGGCGCCACTATATGGAGTGATCGCCATGTTTACCGTGTTCGAATAAAGTTCGGGAACACTGTCGTTAATAAATGCTTTAAGACGGAAGTCCACATTATAAGCTACGGTGGGATTAACCATTCCCAGATTGTTCATGGCATCATTCAGCTCGAATGTCTTGATCAAGACTTTTTCGCCGGAACCGGTAGTCGGCAGCGACTCGAATTTCTCGAATTCAGTTCCTCCTTCACAGACTTGTACGGTATACGTTACACCTGCCGCGAAACCGTAATCCGGTTGTTCACAGGTAAAAATATCGATGATACTACTGGCATTTTCCGGCATTAAAGTATATGAGCTATTATTCGGAGCATTGAGGGTAAAAGATATATTATTACCTTCTGAGTCCTTTAGGTCATTGATAACCGGATCTTTATCGTCCGTGCAGGCAGAAAAAGCACAGATGCCCGCAAACACGATGGATAATATATTGACTTTATTCATAATTGTTACTTATTAATAGGTTTTACGATTAATAACCCGGATTTTGTTTCAAGTTACTGTTTGCCACGAGTTGGGTCGAAGGAATCGGTAACAATGAGAAGTGACTGGAGATTGAAGTACCTCCCGCTGTCTCGCCTTTCCAATCCCAAGTATAATTGGAGGTGAACTTATTGTAGCGGATCAAATCCGTACGGCGTTGCGCCTCAAAATAGAACTCACGGGCCTTCTCATCAAGCACAAAATCCAAAGTAAGATCGGTTGCCGTAATTTCCGTGGCTTTCGCTCTTTTCCGTAGCTGGTTAATAGCGCTTAAAGCGGCTTGTTTATCGCCTCCTGCCCGTAATGTGGCTTCGGCGAAGGTCAGATTAGCCTCGGCTAAACGGAACAATGGGAAATCCATATCCGGGAACTGCTGATTCGGATCGTGACCGATTTGTCCGGATTTCGTGATATTCTTGAATTTAGTTACAGAATAACCTTCTGTAAACTCGGTCGGCTTATTGATCTCGAATGTACGGTCTGTAGTCCAGAAAGAGGCACGTGTATCAGCTGTTTTCGATAAGTCTCCGTCAGAAGCGAACTTTTTCACCAATGCCATGCGGGCACGGTTACCACCCCATGCTTCTTTAGTCCCGAAATCATCTAGTGCGTTCATGTCACCACTGATAAAGCTGGCGATAAAGAACAATCCGGACCAAGAGCGGGTCTGTACGCCATCATAACAAATCGGCAGGATCATCTCGGGAGAGGTGTTGTTATCTGCAAGGAAATTATCTCCATAATTAGGAGCCAGAGAGAAACCGGCGTCCATGACTTTCTTTGCGTATTCAGCGGCGGCAGACCATTGAGGGGTACCTGTATATACTTCCGCGTTCAGATATAAGCGGGAAAGTAGCATCCATACGGCGGCTTGATCGGCACGTCCATATACATTTGCACGGGGGGCCTTCATTTGTGGCTCGATTTCTTTCAACTCTTTCTCTATATAGGTATAGAGATTCGCCCGGGTAATCCGTTCGGGAACATAGGTACCGATACCCGTGTTTTCATCAACGAACGGAACATTGCCATATAAATCAATCAAATAATAATAATCCAAGGCACGGATAAAACGAACTTCAGCACGCTGTGTAAGACTTTCCTCGTCATCCTTGCCCTCTGTCTGTATTAAGAAGTTATTACACTGAGCGATTTGGATGTACAGACGGTTGAACATATTCAATACCACACCGTTCGAGGCGGTAAACTTAGCGAAGTTCAAGGGATATACATCCACGTCGCCAGACCAAGCGCAAATCGCCTCGTCCGTAGGAAGCTCATTTAGGTTGAATAGCATACGCATCAAACCCGACGCTCCCTCATCCGTGTCGGCGATATCTCCTTGTCCGTCGGGACCTTTATTTCCTGTGATGGCTAATCCCGCATAGATCTTGGCGAAATTGGCGTTCTGATCGAACTCTACGTTTAGGTTCGGATCGATAGGCGTAACATCGAGATCACCTAGGCAAGAGGTGAAGTTTACGCTGAAAACCAGCGATAAAGCCGGTATTATATATTTAAAGAATTTCGTATTCATATAGATATCCTGATTTAAAATTAGAAGTTAAGACTTACACCGAGTATACCTACCAATGGGCGAGGATATACGTTCTTATCGATACCGAAGGTTTTATCAGCTGCGTTCGCTACCTCCGGATCCAATCCTTTATATTTCGTGATAACAAAAGGATTCTGTACGGTTCCGTAGATACGTCCGCCCAATACGCCGAATAATTTGTTGAAAGAGTAACCCAACGTGATATTATCGCAGCGTAAGAAGGATGCGTTTTGTACATAATAATCGGACAATACGTTCATGTTCTGGAAATTCGTATCGAAAGCGGATAGCGGACGGTTGGATAGATAGCCTTTATTGTTAATACTACCTTCACTTAATGCCGCATTGGATGAGGCTACATTATTATATACATAGTTCCCGAGGGTGGAACGAAGTGAGAAACTGAAATCCCATGCTTTCCATACCAATTTAGAAGTAAAGCCCATCGTTACATCGGCCGCCGGTTTATGGCAGAAATAACGGTCCTCGTCATTGATCACGCCATCTCCGTTGCGGTCCACGTATAATCCTTCGATCGGATTACCCTGTTGATCATATACCTGCTCGTATACATAGAATGAGTTCGCCGGGTGATTCACACCTTGTGCCTGTATCATGGTCCCGGTACCACCTTCTACGGTTCCTGTCAATACGATGGATGAGGCGTCATCCTGTGCGGTTAGCTTGGTAATCTCGTTGTTGTTCCAAGCGACATTAAAGCCTAGATCCCATTTCCAATCAGGGGTTGAGATCGCTTTAGCGTTGATGGAGAACTCAACACCTTGATTTCTCAAAGAACCGATATTGCTGACGATACGGTTCTTGAAGTTTGTTCCGGCCGGTACGTCGATCACATTGATCAAGTCCTTAGTTTCCCTGTAATAATAATCCAAGGATGAAGTGATACGGTTATCTAAGAATCCGAAGTCGAATCCGGCGTTCCAAGTAGTAGTCTCCTCCCATTTCAAGTTCGGGTTGTAACCGTCGGGACGGGCGATAGGAACAAATTGGTCGCCAAATTGATAGTAGGCTCCGTCTTGTCCCGCAAAATAAGTCGCCATATACGGGTAGTCTCCTTGCGAGATATCCTGTTGACCGGTAATACCATAACCCAAGCGTAGTTTTAAATCTGATACAGCGTCCACGTCTTTCATAAAGCCCTCTTCCTTGATCTTCCATCCTAAAGCCACGGAAGGGAACAATCCCCAACGGTTGTCTTTAGAGAAGCGGGAAGTGCCATCGTTACGTAAGGTAGCGGTGATAAGATAGCGATTCATGAATGAATAATTGACACGTCCGAAGAAAGAGATCAAATAACTTTCTGTCTTGAAAATATAAGAAGTCGGGTTATCTCCGTTCAAGTTATTGTATGCGTTCTCTGTGGAACGATGGAAATGTTGCCAAGAGTAACCAGCCATGATATCAAAATGATGCTTTTCATTGAAATCCTTAGCGTACTGCAAATAAAAATCCAATAGGTGATTGTATTTGTCGATTGTCTCATAACCTGTTTTGCCGTTATCCACGTAACCTAATGGAGATTCTTTCGGATAGTAAATGTCTTGTGTACCGGTAGCCATATCCATGCCTAAATTCAAGTTCGCACGTAATTCGGGAAGGAAATGGAATTTATAATCAACTTGGATATTACCGACTAAGTTTTTAGAATTAGCCTCTTCTTTTTTCTGTTGAAGCATCGCTACCGGGTTTTTTGTAGCGATTGAGATAAATTCACCGGCATTTTCCCAAGCGAAATAACCTCCGTATTTACTGTTGCCGTTCATGACTGGTTGAGTCGGGTCGAATGCGATTGCCGCTCCGATAGCTCCCGTATCGGCGAAACGATTATTTGAGATCATTCCCTTGGCGTTGAAGTTAATATTTAAATGATCTTCGAAGAAACTGGGAGCTAGGTTTACAGATCCAGTATAACGTTCGAACTTAGAGGTTTTCAATATACCATTTTGGTTTGTATATCCGACGGATACACGATAAGGCATATTATTCAAGCCTCCGGATACCGTGATATTATGATCGGTTCCCACTGCTGTACGGAAGATCTCTTTCTGCCAATCCGTATTTTCTTTTCCTAATAACTTAACGGCGCTTGATTCCGCCCCAAAACGATCCGTTACGAAATTACGATATTCGTCAGCTCCCATAACATCGATTGATTTGGTCTTCGTGCTGATAGAAACGTTTCCATCGTACGTAACCCGTGGGCGGGAGCCTTTTTCACCTTTCTTAGTGGTGATAAGAATCACACCGTTAGAGGCACGCGAACCATAGATCGCTGTGGCGGATGCGTCTTTTAATACGGTGAATGTTGCGATATCGTTCGGGTTGATCGTACTCAACGGGTTGGATACCCCTTTGATACCGTCATTGTCGATCGGAAGTCCATCGATAACGATCAGCGGGTTGTTGCTGGCCGATAAGGAAGAACCACCACGGATGCGGATACTGGCTCCCGAACCCGGAGCTCCACCGTCAGTCGTGATATTTACACCGGCGATTTTACCGTTGATCATATCGGTTGCGGTGGTGGTCAAACCCCGGTTCATCTTATCTGGCTTAATGGCCGTCACGGAACCGGTAGCGTCATCTTTCTTCACCGTACCATAACCGATTACGACAATCTCGTCCAATACTTCCGTATCTTCTTGTAATACGACAATTAAATTACTTTGTCCTTGGTTGATAATGTCTTGTGATTTGTAGCCTATGTAAGAAATACCGATCGTACTTCCTTTAGGCGCCGAGAGCATAAAGTTACCGTCGAAATCGGTAACAGTTCCATTCGTAGTTCCTTTTTCAAGGATACTAGCCCCGATGATGGGTTCACCTTTCGCATCTTTCACGTTGCCTTTGATCGTGATGTCTTGTGCGAAAACATTGCAGGAGAGAAACAATCCTATCAAGACAGATAAGATTACTCTTGCGTCGCAAGAATACATTTTTTGTTTCATGCATTAGACAGTTTAAGATTAATACTCTATTATATTTATTGAATTTTAGCCATAGTATATGAATGCAAATGTATGTTTATCAAACCTCTCATGTTGTTAAAATGTTTGTCGATACCCCTATAAATTTACGCAAACGTTCTCGCAAACGTTTGCATTATATGACCTAAATACATATCTTTGATTTTATAAAAAAGAGAACCATGAAAAAGCGTCAAATCACGATAAAGGATATAGCGAAAGCCTTGCATATTTCCCCGTCAACAGTCTCTCGGTCCTTGGCTGATCATCCGGATATCAGCCAAGAAACCAAGAATATAGTGAATGCTTACGCTCGTGAACATAAATATAAGCCCAATGCCTTAGCCTTGAGTTTACGGACAAATAATACGAAAACAATCGGTGTTATTTTACCGCAGATCGTACATTATTTCTTTTCTTCTGTTTTATCCGGTATAGAAGATGAGGCGGAAAAGGGAGGGTATCGTGTTATTATTTGTCAAAGTAATGAGAATTATGAGAAAGAAGTAAAAGGTGCGCAAGCTTTATTGGAAGCACGTGTTTGCGGTGTCTTGGCTTCTGTCGCTAAAACGACGACGATCTACAATCATTTTCAAGAACTAATCGATAGCGATATACCCATGGTGTTTTTCGATCGTATATGCACGGGGATCTTGACAGACCGGGTGGTCGTTGATGATTATGCCGGGGTTTGCTCCGCTGTTGAATACTTGATTCGTAGCGGTTGCCGGCGAATCGCCTTTTTCGGATCTCCTTCTCATTTAGCGATCTCTAATAATCGTAGGATGGGATATGAGGATGCTTTGCGTAAAAATGGATTACCGGTAGATAAAGAGTTAATCAAGATTTGTGATAATTATACCGAGGCGCTTCGGTTGACCCCGGAATTATTGTCGTTACCCAATCGTCCGGATGCGTTCTTCGCCGTAAATGATGAGACTGCTATAGGGGTGCTGAATGTTGTCAAGGCCAAGGGATTGAGGATACCCGATGAGGTTTCGATTTGTGGGTTTACGAATAATAGCTTAGCGGAAGTTAGCGATCCCCTGCTGACCTCCGTGGATCAACATGGTTATGAGTTGGGAGCTATCGCTATGCGTTTGCTGATAGAACGTTTGAATGGCGTGCGTGACGGGGATCGTATCGTGAGCAAGATTATCAAGACAAATCTGGTGGTGAGACAGTCTACCCGTTAAAAAAGTGGCTTCCGAAAACGTTTGCTTTACTTCTTTGCATGAATTTGAATAGGGACGACGTCCTGTTTCGGAATAATTCCGTATGTTTGTCACCAAACAAATAAATACCTTAAAAAACATAATTCTCATGAAAACAAAACCATTTTTGAGTTTTTGGCAAATTTGGAATCTAACTTTCGGTTTCTTGGGCATTCAATTCGGTTTCGCCCTTCAGAACGCAAATTCAAGTAGAATACTTCAAACCTATGGAGCGGATGTAGAGCAACTATCCTTATTTTGGTTAGCGGCTCCGCTGACAGGTATGATCATACAACCTATCATTGGTCATTATTCCGACCAAACTTGGTGCCGTTTAGGACGTCGGCGTCCGTTTTTTCTGGTAGGAGCTATCTTTACGACGATTGCCTTGATATTGATGCCGAATGCGGGATTGTTCTTGTCACCCGGTACAGAGACGGCTATTTTATCTCCCGTATTGATTGGTGCGGGTATGTTGATGATCATGGATGCTTCCATCAATGTAACGATGGAGCCTTTCCGTGCCTTGGTAGGGGATATGCTACCCGATGAGCAGCATACGACTGGCTTCTCGATCCAGACTTTCTTGATCGGCATCGGTGCTGTCGTTGGTTCCTTGTTGCCGAGTATTATGAATAAGGTGTTTGGTTTATCTAATACGGCGGTTGCTGGTGAGGTTGCCGATAATGTTAAATTCGCCTTTTATGCCGGTGCGGCGATTTTATTAGCGAGCGTATTATGGACAATTTTTAAGACAAAGGAATATTCCCCGGAAGAGATGGCTGAGTTTCGGCTTTCCGGTGGTGAGGTCATTGAAAAAAGGCGGGATAGCAATGGTTTTATGGAGATCATGCATGATATTTTTCATATGCCTAAAATAATGTTACAGTTAGGTTTATGCCAGTTTTTCGCTTGGTTTGCCTTGTATTCCATGTGGGTTTATTCTACGCCTGCTATCGCTGAACATGTATATGGGGCAACAGATCCTGCTTCCGCCGAATATGCGATGGCTGGCGATAAGGTAGGTGAGTTATTCAGTATCTATAATTTTGTGGCGATGTTATTCGCTTTATTATTGATCCCGATTGCCCGTCATTTAGGTCGGAAAATGACTCATGCCCTCTGTTTATGCCTAGGAGGGGCAGGGCTGGTTTCTCTCTATTTGTTGAATAGCACAGGAATGATGGTCTTTTCCATGATTGGCATCGGTATAGCGTGGGCAAGTATATTGGCGATGCCTTATGCTATTCTTTCCGATAGTCTTCCCGCTGATAAGATGGGTACTTATATGGGTATATTTAATTTCTTTATAACGATACCTCAGATCACGAATGGAATCATTCATGGATGGATTGTACGTAATGTTTATCATGGGCATGCCGTGTTCGCTTTGTTAACGGGAGGTGTTTTCTTGTTTTTCGCCGCTGCCGCAGTTAGTCTTGTCAAAGAGAAAAAGTTCAGTCGAAAAGTGTAAGGTATATAAGTCCGGTTTCCTGTTGTCAAGCGTAAAAACGCTATACCCAAGTCAAACAGCAAGTTATTATAATGTAGGTAGAAAAACGTATCTCAGATAATCCCGGGTCACCCCGGGACAACAACAGGAAACCAATGGACTAACTACTAAAAGGCTTCTTCCTCTTCCTTTTGGCGTGATCCTATGACGCGAAGAACTAACATCGCTACCGTAATCACACCGAGGGATCCCATGGTTACGTTTTTAGTAACCTCATTGTCAAATGTTGTAGTTCCGACTAATACCAATACGATAAATGAAACCATCATGATTGCATCAGCCAAATCTTTATTTATTCTCATGATCTTCTTATTTTTTTAGGATTCGATAATTGTTGTATTTTATTATTCTTTTTCCAAGACTTCCTCTTCCGATGACGTCCCGGTACTACTCAGTCCTTTCATTATGCCATATAGACCAACACATAGAGTGCCCATAACTACTACTAATTTAATATAGTCGTTAGGGATGATAGAACTGCATGCGAATACACAACCTGCGATTGTTAGAAGAACATAAAGATATATACGTATTTTACCTGATTTATTAGTTGTCATAATTGTAATTTTTAATTGTTTATAATAATGTAAATGGGCAATAACTCCCCGGAAATATTGATTTAATAAATGCAATATTCCTGCCGATAAGACATATCAATGACTTACCGAAAGATACAAATATGAAACAATTAAAAACTAAATAATGAGTTTTCGTAGGGCAAAGACATGCTCTCCCATACGACACAGAAGTGTGGATAAATTTATGATCTGATAAGTGGATATATGTTGAGATACTCTATGAAGTTGATTTACTCCTCTCAAACGCATGTCTTGAAGGGATTTCTCCATATTTTTCCATATCCGTATTTCGATAGTGTTGTTTGTCGTTTGTGAAATCCTGCGGGGAGTTAAGCAGTTGCTGCTTTTCAGCTCGTTACTTAATACTTCGAAACGACGTTGGGCATCCGCCGTGTTTTTTTCTTTCATAACGGCCTCTTTAGTCGCAGACATAACCTCATCCATACTCTTTGTTCCTTCTTCGGGAGCAAACAGCATGAAGCTAATCAACAGACCTAATATGAATAGAAAATTCTTCATGGTGCAAATATACAAGTATTTCTTTAGATAATAACAACAGTATATGTTATTTGTTTTTTATTTTTGTAGTTATTTTAAGAATAAAACAATAGAATGGAGAATAACAGATCGAGAATTCAAGCTTGGTTAGAGGCGGCACGTCCGAAAACGTTGCCGGCATCATTTAGTCCGGTATTAGTTGGGTGTGCGCTGGCTTACAGGGATGGAGTATTTAAATTGGCTCCGGCGATCCTTTGTGTTTTGGTGGCTTTACTCGCCCAGATAGCCAGTAATTTTGCCAATGATTATTTTGATTTTAAGAAGGGGGTGGATAAGGAGGACCGGTTAGGCCCGGAGCGAGCGGTGGCTTCCGGTTGGATAACTCCTAAGGCAATGCTATGGGGGACTTTTATCACGTTGGGGCTTTCTTGTCTATGTGGCTGTTTCTTGTTGTTCTTTGCCGGCTGGGAGCTCATCGGTGTAGGAATTGCTATCGCGATTTGTGTCTTGGCTTATTCAGCAGGGCCGTTTCCTTTGGCTTATAACGGGCTGGGGGATGTGTGTGTCGTATTGTTTTATGGGATTATTCCGGTTTGTTTTACGTATTATGTACAAGCTTTATCGTTTTCCTTATTGTCATTCTTGCTTTCGTTGTCATTGGGGCTGTTGTCCGCTAATATTTTGATCGTGAATAATTACCGGGATTATGAGCAAGATAAGGCGGCTCGTAAACGGACTACGATTGTGCTATTCGGGCGTACGTTCGGGTTGGTAACTTATTTGCTGAACGGTATATTGGCTTTTTTGATCACGCTGCCTTTATTGATGGATGCCTCACCTTGGCTTGTTTGTTTATTCGCGGCTTTTAGCGTGCTGTTTGCCGCCACATGGCTGGAGATGAAACAGTATCAAGGCCGTGAGCTTAATAGAACTTTAGGGCATACGGCACGGAATGTATTTATCTATGCCGTGTTGCTTTCAGTTGTATTGTTATTTGGTTCTTAAGATGTGCCGTGCTTTGAACAATCGCTTGGCCTCATGGAGATTTTTCTGTATGTATTTGGACAGGATAATCAATGTAACCGCTACGATAATCAGTAAGATTCCTAAAGCGAGGTGAGGGGTGAAAGGCTCTCCAAAGACTAAAACACCTACGCAGACGGCTGTCACGGGTTCTGTTGCTCCCAGTACGGAAGTTAGGGTGGAACCGATATGGTGTACGGCTTGTACCAATGTAATGTTAGATACTACGGTTGGCAAGAAGGCTAATAAGACGAGGTTAATAAAAGAGGGCAGGTCTGGAATGGGTTGGATTCCTGTTCCTGCCTGTGCTTTTATGAAAAATAAAGAGGTACTGACGATAAATACATAGAACGTAAGTTTTCGTCCCGGCATATCATGTACCCTCGATTTATTGACGGTGACGATATAGAGGGCATAAGCGACGGCGGAAAGTAATACGATGATTACGCCTAGCCCGTTTAATCGCATCTCTCCTCCATCAATGGATAGACGGGCTACTCCACAAATAGCGAGCCCAATCGCCAAGAGCGTAATCCATGATGTTTTTTCTTTGAATACAAACAGCATGAATAGGGTTACGAATATCGGATAGGTGAAATGTAGAGTCGTGGCGATTCCCGCCGCCATAAAATTATAGCCCCAAAACAGGAACATTGCCGAGCCTGTATAAAAAGCACCCAATAAAATCAATATCGGTAGGTTTCGCATCTCTGTTCTGAAAGATTCCTTTTTTGCTAGAAGCATACCCGATAAGGCGATGGCCGCGAATAAGAAACGATAGAACAATATCGAATCAAACCGCATACCCTTCTCCATAAGAGGCAATGTAAACAAAGGGATTAAACCGAATGTAACAGAAGTCGCTATTCCATAAGCGAAACCTTTTAGATTATTATTCATATTATACTTTTTGATAAAATGACCGCAAACATACAAAAAAGTCTTGAAATCTTGAAAACAACCTTCTCCTGTCGCTTGTTTTTATCAAAAATGATGTTTATGAGATATTTCTTTATTTTATTTGCGATTGCCGGCTTGCTTATTAATCCTTCCGCTGCAGAGGCTTGCACCGGTATTACCTTAAAAAGCAAGGACAGTACGACTATTGTAGCACGTACGATAGAATGGGGTGGAAGTAATTTGACCAGCCAGTATGTCGTGGTTCCAAGAGGATACACCGAACGATCGTATACCCCGGATGGGGTTGATGGAATGACTTTCACGGCACGTTATGGATATGTGGGCTTGGCAGTGGAGCAAAAGGAATTTATCGCCGAAGGACTCAATGAGGTTGGGTTATCGGCTGGATTGTTTTATTTTCCAAAGTACGGTGAATATGAGAAATATAATGCCGCAGTTCGGGATAAAAGTATCTCTGATCTGCAATTAGTGTCTTGGTTGTTGGGGGAATGTTCAAATGTAGAAGAGGTGAAAGAGGCTGTTAAGAAAGTGCATGTTATCAATATAGATCCCCGTGCGTCTACCGTTCATTGGCGGTTTGCCGAGCCGTCGGGACGTCAACTGGTTCTTGAGATTATTAAGGGTGAGCTACACTTCTATGAGAATACGTTAGGAGTTCTGACTAATTCTCCCAGTTTCGAGTGGCATCTGACGAACCTGAATAATTATGTTAATCTTTTCCCGGGTACGGCCCCCAATCAACAATTAGGAAATATCGAGTTGTCTTCATTTGGTGCGGGAAGCGGTTTCCTTGGGATTCCGGGCGACGTAACTCCACCGTCACGTTTCGTTCGTGCGGCTTTTTACCAAGCTTCGGCCCCACAACAAGAAACCGCATTGGAAACGGTCTTCCAGTGTTTCCAGATATTGAATAATTTTGATATTCCCGTAGGGATCGAATTCCCATTAGGGCAAGTACCTTGCGATATACCGAGCGCTACTCAATGGACTTCGGTTACGGATATGCGAAACCATGTGATTTATTACCGTACGATGTACAATAGCGTTATTCGGAATATAGATTTACGTTCCATTGATTTCTCCACGGTTCGTTATCGTGCGGTATCCATGGATGGGACGAAGCGACAAGCGGTTGAAACGATCAAAATAGAATAGGGCAGTGAGCTCTTTGGGGGATATCTCGTAAGTCAATAGGATAGGTGATAAAACTCAATGGAATAGGAAACATAACTCAATGGATTACGTTCCCTATTCTATTGGGTTTCGATTGATGATCTAAATCTTATAATAGTAATCCGGCCGCAACTTCCTCCGCAACTGCGTCACCTTTTAGTACAGATACTAAAGCTAGGCCAAAATTGAATACCAAGCCCGGTCCTCTACCGGTTACCACATTTCCATCTACCTCGACAGCCTCGCCTGTTACGGTGGCACCAATCAATTTCGGTTCGAACCCGGGGTAGCAAGTGGCTTTGCGACCTTTTAACAAACCTAGACCGCCTAATACCATCGGAGCTGCGCAGATAGCCGCTACGATACGTCCTTCACGGTATTGTTGTAATAAGACTTCTTTCACCGGTTCCGAATTGTTCAAGTTGGATGCTCCGGGCATGCCTCCGGGTAAGATCAAGGCATCAGCATCCGAAAGATCGATTTCGGTAAATGTGGCGTCAGCCGTATATTCCATATTGTGAGCGCCAATCACTTTACGGTCGTCTGTGATGGAGACTGTTTTCGTGTCTATACCTCCGCGACGCAAAATGTCTACGGTTCCCGTGGCTTCCATTTCCTCGAAGCCATTCGCTAAGAATACGATCGCTTTCTTCATAAGATTCAATTATTTAAATTTGTACACGTAAGTAATAGTACCACTCTGGTTATTAGCGCCGCTGATACTGTTGAACTTCGCCTTTCGAGCCGCGTCCAAAGCGCTTTTACGCATGGAGGCGTTGTCGATATTAGTTCCCCGGCCTACCTCGGCAAATATAACGTTGCCTTTCGGATCTACGGTTATATTGATAACAATACGCCCCTCCTCTTGGATCGTGTAAGCGGGACGAGGGAGACCTCCGGCACCAATGGAACGGCCGTTCAAATTAAATGATCCGTAACCGCCTACGCCTTCATTCGCCCCATGATCAGAGTTACCGAACGGACTTCCTTGGTTACCGGTTCCGCTTTCAGCGTCGCCTTGGCTGTTACCCTCGGCGTTTCCCATACCAAAAGCTCCGGCCACCTTGTTGCTAATGGCTTGTTCCTTCTTGCGGCGTTCCTCGGCCAGACGTTTCTTCTCGGCTTCTTCCCGGCGGATACGTTCTTTCTCCTCCTCTTCTTTCCGTTTCTTCTCAGCCTCTTGTTTCTTGCGTTTCTCTTCCTCATTCTTCTTTTTAGCGTCCTCAAGGGCTACGCTTTCCTCGATATCTTGAGTGATGAGTTCCTGCTTGGGCGTTTCCACTTGCGGCTCCGGTACGGGAGGAGGGGGAGTGGTCGTTTCCTGAGGCGGTTCTTGCCCGGTATACTTAGGCTCGAACATTCCGGCGGCGGCATCTACATTCCCGAAATTAACGAGTACACCCCCGTCTTCATCCGGTACCTCGGTTTTCAATACGGTAAACCAAAGTATCAGTAGAATGACACCGTGAAAAGCAACGGTACCGATCAAACTGTATATGTCATCCTTATTCAGTCTCATATCTGTTATTTCTGCGGACGGGTGGCAAGCACCATCTTGAATTTATTCTCGTTCGCTATATTCAGTATCTTTACAATCTCTTTGTAAGGCACGGTCTCGTCGGCATATAAGGCGACGAACATCTCCGGTTCCTTCGCGTAACTATCTTGCAAGAAAGGAGTGATCTCATCAAATGAGACCTGTACCTCTTTTTGCTTTCCAAATGCCACGTAGTAATTCAAGTTCGCGTCTATCGTTACCCTCGTAAGAGGTTTCGCCGCTGTTTGCTTTTGCGCTTGCGGCAAGGTAACCTTGATGGCGTTCGGGATTACTACGGTAGAGGTAACCATGAAGAAGATCAGCAAGAGGAATATGACGTCGGTCATAGAGGCCATGCTGAACGCTTCGTTTACCTTTGTTCTTCTTTTTAGAGCCATAATTTTTTATAATTGAAAATTGAAAATGGAGAATTGAAAATTAAATAGAGGAGAGTTGGCTCATTTTTAATTTTCAATTCTCCATTTTCAATTAATTAGCCGGTTCATTTAATAAATCCATGAATTCCATCGTACGAGCCTCCATCTTGTTCACGACGTTATCTACTTGAGATACCAGATAGTTGTACGCGAACAATGTAATAATACCAACAACCAGACCACCAACAGTTGTTACCAAGGCCTCATAGATACCACCGGATAATAGGGAGACATCAACATTGGTGCCTGCGTTTGCCATATCGAAGAAAGCACGTACCATACCGGTTACCGTCCCAAGGAAACCAAGCATGGGAGCTCCGGCGGCGGTCGTCGCGATCAAGGGGAAACCTTTTTCCAGTTTAGCGATCTCCAAATTTCCGACATTCTCGATCGCTACGAGTACATCGTTCATCGGACGGCCCAAACGGGTAATACCTTTCTCGATCATACGGGCGGAAGGCGTGTTGGTGCTCCTGCATAAATTGAGAGCCGAGTCCACTTTTCCCTCGTGAATATAGTCTTTGATACGATTCATGAACGTCTCGTCTTCTTTTCCCGCACGGCGAATGATGATCAGACGTTGAACAAAAATATAAATAGCCATCAGAGAGAGCAGTAACAATACCACCATAATCCAACCTCCCTTAAAGGCAAGGTCTATCACATTGATTTCCGCTTCCGTAGGAAGGGTTACAGCCGTTAAATCCGGCATTTGATCTGCCGCCTGAGAGCCCACGGCCTGTAGTGAAAGTAAAATACTCATCGTTTCGAATTATGAATTATAATTTATGATTTATAACTATAAACTGTCACTTGTCAACTATTCAAGCATGCCTTGTATAAAGCGATCGTCTCTTGCAAACCATGGTAGAGCGCATCACAAATCAAGGCATGGCCGATAGAAACCTCCTCCAGCCAAGGGATATTCTTGTTGAAGAAAGCCAGATTTTCTAAGTTCAAATCGTGTCCGGCATTTACGCCTAATCCTAAGTTTTTAGCTAATTGCGCGGCCTCGACAAAAGGAGCGATCGCTTTGTCACGATCTTCCGGATAATAGGTCGCATAAGGTTCCGTATATAATTCAATACGGTCCGTACCTGTTTTCGCCGCTAGCTCGATATTCGCCAAGTCTGTTCCGACGAAGATGGATGTACGGATTCCTTGTGAGGTAAAGGTGTCTACCAATTCGCTTAAGTAATCGAAATTGTCCTTTACGTTCCAACCTGAGTTCGACGTGATGGCATCCGGAGCGTCCGGAACCAGTGTGACTTGGGTCGGTTTTACCTTCAATACCAAGTCGATGAATTTATCACAAGGATAGCCTTCTATGTTAAATTCTGTCCGGATAAGAGGTTTTAGTCCATAAACATCGCTATAGCGTATGTGTCGTTCATCCGGACGGGGATGAACCGTAATTCCTTGTGCCCCGAATAATTCACAGTCTTGCGCCACTTTCAGCACGTTTGGCATATTGCCACCTCTCGCATTACGAATAGTAGCAACCTTGTTAATGTTTACACTTAAATTTGTCATTGTATATCGTATATCTTTTTTCTTTCATTACATTTGCACAAAAGTATCGGCAAATTTAGCAGGATTTAGGGAATTAACAGAATAATGTTGGTGAAAGATTTCATAACAAAGGAAATTCCGGTGTTAAAAAGTTTTGACACAGCGGAATATGCGTTGGCGTTAATGGAGGATTTTAAACTCAAGCATCTTCCGTTATTGAGTGATAGCGCATACCAGTGTTTAGTGTCGGAAAAAGACTTATTGGCGCTGCCGGATCCTTCGGCTACGATCGGTGAGCCGGTTTTATTCGCTCCGGCGATTTCGGAAAATGGACATTTACATGAAGCGTTGGCAATGATAACCCGATATGGATTGAGCCTGTTGCCTGTGGTTTCCGTGGACGGAACTTATTTGGGGGCGATTACCCGGGATCGTTTGGTGGATGCTTTATCCGAGCTATGTAATGCGGAGGCGGCTGGAAGCGTGATCGTATTGGAAATGATGCCACAGGATTATTCATTAACGGATATCGCCCGTTTGGTAGAGGCGAATAATGCCCATGTCCTTAATTTGCTATCCCATCAAGATAAAGATACGGGCCGTCTGCTTATAACCCTTAAGATCGATTTGGAAGATGCCTCTCCCGTGATCCGTAGTTTCGAGCGTTTCAATTATACGGTGCTTTATCATTTTATGGAGAAGGGGATGGTGGATGATATGTTGCGGCAGCGGATGAATGAGTTATTACATTATATGAATATGTAAAGTAAGGAGCGTAGAATGAAAGTTGGAATATTTGGAAGTGAATATCAGATCGAGAGACAGAATCTGATTAAACGCCTGTTTGAGAAGCTTCGTGAACAAGAGGCTGATATTTATGTGGACAGCCCTTTTTATACATTCCTTACCGATGCTTTTGGTTTTGAGCCAGTGGTGAGCGGGCTATTAGTGGGTGATGAGTTTGATCTGGATATAGCCCTTAGCGTGGGAGGAGATGGTACGTTCCTTCGTACGGCGGCCCGGGTAAATAAACAGGATATCCCTATTTTAGGCATTAATACCGGACGGCTGGGTTTCCTTGCGGATGTCAGCAGTAATGAGGTTGAGGATACGCTGGATGAGATTTTTAAGAATTACTATAAGGTAGAGGAACGAACCCTCTTGCGTTTATATACGGAAGACCGTGCGTTTCACGGATATAATTATGCCTTGAACGAGATCGCCGTGCTGAAGCGTGATAGTTCCTCGATGATTACGATTCATACATTCTTGAATGGGGAATATCTGACTTCCTATCAGGCGGATGGTTTGGTAGTGGCTAAACCTACCGGTTCCACAGCCTATTCGATGAGCGTAAATGGGCCGATTATCGTCCCACAAAGTAATAGCATTGTCTTGAGTCCGGTCGCTCCGCATTCCTTGAACGTGCGTCCGTTGGTGATTCCGGATTCAGATATAATAACGCTTCGGGTAGAGAGCCGGAATAAATATTTTCTGATCTCTTTGGATGGACGTTCGGAAATATTCCCGGCAGGTATCGAATTAAAGATGAGCAAGGCCGATTATACGACGAAAGTCATCAAACGCTATAACCATACTTTTTATCAGACGCTTCGGGAAAAATTAATGTGGGGGGCAGATGTGCGAATGAAATAATATTGTGTGCGTCCAGTCTTTGTCCAAATAGTAGCGGATAGTATTGTATTTTGTAAGCTGTTGATAAATAGACTTTTCCGTATGGATAAACTGAGCGTATCTTATGGATTTTGTCCAGTTTTTCTATTATGGGGTAAAAAATAGGGGGTATTCGATGTCCAGCTATGTCCTCTATTTGTCCAGTGCCCTTTTTTGACACACGCTTTTTAACTCTTTACTTTTGTCGGCAGATTAAATCTAGCTTAATGGAAGTATTTTCAATTATTATTCCTGTCTACAATCGTCCGGAGGAGATAGACGATTTATTAAACAGCCTTACCCGGCAGACATATGTACATTTTGAGGTTATCGTAGTGGACGACGGTTCTTCTATACCTTGTGAGCCCATAGTCAATGCCTATAATAACCGCTTGAGGATTCGCTATTTCTATATAGAGAATTCAGGTCCAGGCTTGGCTCGCAATCAAGGGGTACGTTATGCGGAAGGAGAGATCGTGATTGTCTTGGATTCGGATTGTATCGTTCCGGCCAGCTATCTGGAACAAGTACACGAGTCCTTAATGCGTTATAAGGTGGATGCCTTTGGTGGTGCTGACAGGGCGCATTCTTCTTTTTCCGCTATACAGAAAGCGGTCAATTACTCGATGACTTCTTTTTTTACGACAGGAGGGATCCGAGGAAGCCGGAGGCATTTAGATGCATTCTATCCCCGGAGTTTTAATATGGGAATGCGGAAAGAGGTGTATGAAGCCTTGGGTGGTTTCTCTGATATGCGTTATGGAGAGGATATAGATTTTAGTATCCGGATTTTTGCGGCAGGCTATAAATGCCGTTATTTTCCGGGCGCTTGGGTCTATCATAAGCGAAGAACAAATTTCGTCCAGTTTTTCCGGCAAGTATGGCATTCGGGGTACGCTAGGATTATCTTGTACCAGAAGTACCCGGAATCATTGAAATGGGTACATTGCCTGCCGGCCTTATTTGTGGTAGGTCTGCTGGGGGTATGTATTTCCGCTTTTTTCGTTCCAAAGGTATGGGGGCTATTGTTATTTTATATTTCGCTGATCTTTTTTGACGCTTTAGTGAGAAATAAGAACGGAATCGTTGCGTTGTTATCTATCATAGCGGCTTTTGTCCAATTGATCGGATATGGGACAGGCTTTTTGGAAGCGATTTGGAGAGAGGGAATTCTAAGAAAGAAGTATTAAGATAATAAATACTATTTATATGAAGTTTGCGCTGCACACATCTACTGCCATAAGCTCGGTTCTAAAGGAGCCGGAGCATTTCTATGTAGATATTTATTATCTGATCATTTTAATCATCGTCGCTTTTACCCTGCTTCTGTTATCTTTTTTGCGTTATCACCTTTATAAGACAAAAAAGGAGAAAGAACTGAGAGAAATAGCGAGTCTTGTGGATAAAAATGAAATCTTGATACAACGTTATAGTCGTGAGATGTCGCACATCAAGGAGCAATTGGAAGCGAAGGAGAAATGTTTGAAGGAATACCAGCATGCGGCTCAGTGGAAAGCGCATCGTGACGTGGAATCCTTGATCAAGGAAAAGGAGCGTTTGGCGAAGTGTTTGCTGGAACAGTTGGATACGTTCAAGAAGCTGAAGATACTTTCTAAATCGGAAACGATATTGCCGGATTCAGATTGGAGAAACTTGATCGAGATCGTAAATACTCTTTATGATGATTTTATAAGTCGTTTACGTGTCGCTTATCCGGATTTGACGGAGGATGCCATTCGTTTTTGTTGCTTGATCAAATTGCGGCTAACTTCGGCGGAGCTGATGTCAGTCTTGAATGTGACGAAGGATGCTATCTATAAACGCAAATTTCGTTTGAAAAAAGAATTGATGCCAGATGATGATACTCGTTCCCTCGACGATTTCTTGGGAAGCTATTAGATCTGAACGAATAGTTTTCTTGTTAATAACTATGTTTTAGGGCATGATTTCGTTAAATCGAGTTAAGTGAATGAATTTTGCAAATAATTCAGTATGCTACATAACATAAAACCACCTATATTTGCACTGCGTTTTTCATGGTATTAGATTTAAGGTTAACAATTGAGATTGGCTGTCCGTGACGGATAGCCTTTTTTGTATAGAGGCATGAATACACGAATTTTTGAGAACACTGCTTAAGCGCCCCTTTCCGAGGGTAACATCCATACTTTCAAAGTAAGCTAATTTCATCGGCAAAGTAAGTTGACTTGCTTTGGTATTTCAGTTAACTTACTTTGTCAATGAAGCTAACTGTATTTTTGTGATCTTTTTCGGTTATTCTTTGTCTGTTTCGATTTTGTATACAATTGATGTGTTTTTGTACGCTTTTAGTTTAGTTATGCATTTAATAGTCAATTTTTTATTATATAATTTTGTCTTGTATTTTTTTATGATTTCCTTGGTTAGCTGTTAGCACCAATTGATATATAAGGTTTGATGGCTAATAGAAGAGGGGGTAAGGAAAGAAAAATATCAAACGAATATACTTGGGACCTTAACGGACAGAACAAAATATAATATTATTCTGTTGATTGTTGTTGGAGGTAAGATTTCGTATTCCCTTAATTTATAAGAGTATATGCAAGAGAATAGGTATAATACATGTGATCGTTTTTTAGGCGGATTAGAAAAAGACTTTATTATTACGGAACAGATTGAAGATAGTCCATTGACTTCAGAACCTTCTTTTTTGGATTACGGGATAATAGCAGTATGTAATAGAGGTAGTGCGATCATTCATTTGCTTGATAATAAGCATGTATGGAATAAGAATGAATTGATTTTCTTATTTCCGAGACAGTTATGCTCAATGCGGAACGTGAGTGAGGACTTCTCGGCGAAGTTTATCATCATACCACATGTACTACATGGGGATGTATTAAGTTCCTTACGTCATTTTGATCCGGGATTTCATTTTTTCGTGAAGGATCATTTTTACTATAATATAGAGGATAATAATGGTATTGAGCGTTTTCAATCATTTTGCAAATTGATAGAGAATGAGCTTGAGCGGTATCGGGGTAATGGGCTTCTGAGGGAGCGGATTATATGTTACTTGGGGATTTTTTACATGGATGTTTACGACTATTATGTGAAAGTGCGTAAGAAAATCCCTTTCAGGACTAGTTTGAGAAAAGAGCAATTGATCTATGATTTCTGTAGTCTCGTGGCAGAGAATTTCAAGAATCACAAGAATGTCGGATTTTATGCGGATAAATTGAATATAACGACAACTTATTTAAGTGCGATCATGAATGAAAGGTGTGGCATTTCAGCCAAGGAGTTTTTATCTATCTATATAGTGTTAGAGGTAAAGTCGTTGCTACGTGACTCTCGATTAAATATACAGGAGATCGCTATATTGACTAATTTTCCGTCTCAATCGACATTGAATCGCTTTTTTCGTCAACGGACGGGAATGACTCTTTCTCAATATCGAAAACATATATTTTCAACATAATTATGTTTGATTTTCATATTATTTCTATAACTTTAAACTTCTGCTGCAATCGTTATTATAGTTCATTTGTTGTATAAATAATAGAGGAGATTGCTTGATTGATTTAAAGTTGGGAATTAGTGGTTATAATTTAATATGACGATGGGACAATGTAATAAAATGCTAGAGGAAATGAGCTTTAATGCCCTATTCCAGAAATTACCTGTTGGAATTGAAGTTTATGACGAGAGGGGGCAGCTAGTGGATCTCAATAGGACGGACGAGAATTTGTTCGCTATAAGCCGGAAGGATATTATGGGAATAAATCTTTTCGAGAATCCTAATTTTCCAGAGGACAAGATCGCTCGTCTGAAACAGGGAGAAATGGTTGTGTTCGATTGTAATTATGAATTTGATAATATACAAACGAATGAGTACTATAACATAGACCCAAAAAAGGAAGGTACAAATTTACGTCTGTCTATTAAATGTGTGCCGTTGGAAGGAGAGGCTGAAGATATCTGTGGATATGTACTAATGTTTACGGATGAGACGGAAGAATATCAAAAGTCGGAGAAAGTAGAGGAACTGTTCACGAAGTTGAAAACGGTTATGCGTTGCAGTGATTCCTTGCTGTGGGAATATGATGTTAAAACCGATAAGATGCATATCGATCTGGATTTACGTGTTTTAGGTAATAAATCCAGATTGAGAGCAAGTAACTTGACAACGAAAAAAGATTTTTGTGAGATCGTACATCCGGAAGATCGGGAAAGGGTACTTGTACAAGGCTTTGAAAAGATTGTTACGGGTGAGATCGGTGAATATAGTATTCAATACCGACAGCTTTTTGAGGGGCAATATGTTTGGGTGAGAGCGTATGCGTACCCTTATAAATATGATGAGGCGGGAAGACCAGCGAAAATCCTTTATTACTTGATGGACATAACGGATGAGATCGCCATGCAAGATAAATTGCGCTGGGTGGAACGAGAGCGTCAACGGAAAGAATATGAGTTAGCTAAGGCTAAAGAGGCGAATCGGCTTAAGTCTATGTTCTTGGCGAATATGAGTCATGAGATCCGTACGCCTTTAAATGCTATTGTTGGTTTCGCGAATATACTGGCAGAGACCAAGGAGATAGAGGAGGAGGAACGAGAGTTTTATGTGGATATCATTGACAAGAATAGTGAATTGCTTCTGCAATTGATTGAGGATATCCTTGATTTCTCAAAGATTGAGGCGGGAACCTTTGACATTACGAAGAGAAATTTTGATTTTAAGGAGATCTGTGAGGAAACTTATGCGGTACATGCCTTGAAGATTCCGAAAAACGTTCGATTTGTTTTCGACCAGGGCTCACAACCCGTGACCGTTTTCTCAGATCCGAAACGAGTCGTACAGGTTATTTCTAATTTCTTGACAAATGCGATTAAGTTTACTTCGGAAGGTGAGATCAAATTAGCCTATAAGGTATCGAATGATGAAATACGAGTTTCGGTCTCGGATACGGGAATGGGAATCTCGGAGGAAGATTGTAGAACTATATTCGATCGCTTTGTTAAGTTGAACGCTTGCAAACAAGGTACCGGATTAGGATTGGCGATTTGCAAAAATATTATCGAGAAACTAGGGGGACGAATCGGGGTAGAATCTACATTGGGAGTAGGTTCCACTTTTTGGTTTACCTTGCCTTTGAAGGAGATTAAAGAGAATGAACCTAAGTTCTAAGGGGATATATATTATTTTACGGATATGTTTTAAAGCATGGTTTTGTTAAATCTGGTTAAGTAAATGAGAATTGCAAATAAAACATTATGCTACATAACATAAAACCTCTATATTTGCACTGTGTTTTTCATGGTATTAG
>ERZ791680.979-NODE-979-length-23069-cov-3.719953_pt1 | contig 23069 bp, 18 predicted proteins | sample MGYA00510051_ERZ791680 | MGnify/ENA primary metagenome ERZ791680 (study PRJEB30046, sample SAMN00715238) | human gut metagenome | study: EMG produced TPA metagenomics assembly of the A metagenome-wide association study of gut microbiota in type 2...
TGAAAGACTCTGCCGGAAAAGGAGAACTTAATGGCGGCGACCACGGCTATCCTTTTGCCACTAATTTTAATCCTGAGATTAATCTTCGTGAGGTATCAGCTCCTGGCTCATACTGGGAAGATGGTCACTGGGTTGAGATTCCACCAATGTCAATTAAAAGAGAATATAACTTTGACGGTGTAGGCATGAAGGATATGTACCTTTTACACCATGAGGAGATTGAAGCTCTTGCAGCTAACATCCCTCATGTTAAAAGAATACGTTTCTTTATGACATTTGGACAGAGCTATCTTACACATATGAAATGCCTTGAAAATGTCGGCATGTTAAGAACTGACCCTGTCGAATTTAACGGTCAGCAGATTGTTCCTATACAATTTTTAAAGGCACTGCTTCCTGACCCTGCCTCATTAGGTCCACGCACCGTAGGAAAGACTAATATCGGATGTATATTTACAGGAATTAAGGATGGAAAAGAAAGAAAAATCTACATCTATAATATCTGCGACCATCAGGAATGTTACCGCGAAGTCGGCTCACAGGCCATCTCATATACAACCGGTGTCCCTGCTATGATTGGAACTATGATGGTTGTTAAAGGTCTTTGGAATAAGCCGGGCGTATTTACAACGGATGAATTTGACCCGGACCCATATATGGAAGCACTCAACAAATATGGTCTTCCTTGGATAGTAGAGGAAAATCCTGTACTTGTGGATTAATACATCCTTTATCAAATTAAATCAATGCTTAATTATACAAGCATATAAGTTTATTTTGATTTTGTTATATTTTTAACACACAAAAAGCAGCTATGCGCCTGCAGGCATATGCATAACTGCTTTTATATGTAAAATGTAAAAAAATGCTCCATATATAATATAATTATGCCTGCGGAATGGAAAAATACATGAACAACCTGCAATTTGATAAACTTAAAACTCCTGTATATGTAATTGATGAAAAAAAGCTTATTCACAACCTTACTATCTTAAAGGATGTTGAAGAACGTACAGGGTGTCATATTCTTCTGGCACAGAAAGCATTTTCAGCTTACTCAGAATATCCGCTTATCGGTAAATATATAAGTGGAACCACTGCAAGCGGTCTATTTGAGGCAAAGCTTGGTTTTGAATGTATGGGAAAGGAAAACCACGTCTTTGCTCCTGCTTTTACTAAATCCGATATGACAGAGCTTGTAAAAATATGTGACCACATTGTATTCAACTCGATAAGCCAGCTTAAACTTCATAAATCTATATGCCTTAATGCCGGTGTAAGCATAGGTCTTAGAATTAATCCTGAAATATCCACACAGGGTGAACATGCAATATATGACCCCTGCTCAGTAGGAAGCCGTTTTGGAGTGACTATTGATAAACTCAAAGAAGCAATAGATAATGAACCTGATGTCATTGACGGATTGTCGGGGATACATTTTCATACACTCTGTGAGCAGAATTCTGATGACCTGTTAACAACGCTTAATGTCGTCGAAGAGAAATTCGGCTTTATAATGAAGGATATGCAGTGGATTAATTTCGGAGGAGGTCATCATATAACAAGAGATGACTATGATATTGACACTCTCATACATTGTATACAACATGTACAGGATACATATAATGTCAAGGTGTATCTTGAACCCGGAGAAGCTGTTGCACTCAACGCCGGTTATCTTATAAGCACGGTGCTTGATAAAGTAGACAATGGCATTACTACCCTGATTCTTGATACCTCTGCCGCCTGCCATATGCCGGATGTGCTTGAGATGCCATATACGCCACCCCTGCGGGGTGCAAAGGCTCTTAAAAGATTCGCACTGACAGCTGATACTGAATCATCATCTGCTCACTGCTGCCGCCTGTCTTCATATACCTGCCTCGCCGGAGATATCATAGGTGACTATGAATTTGACCACGAGATAAATATTGGTGACAGGCTCGTATTTGAAGACATGGCAATCTATTCCATGGTAAAGAATAATACATTTAATGGAATACCTCTGCCTGATATAGCCGTAATGAAGCCTGATGGAAACTGTAAGGTAATAAGACACTTTGGATATGACGATTTTAAGAGCAGATTATAGTTTATTGGGCAGAAGAAAAGTCTCCTGTACGGATTTTTCTTCGCCTCTTCGCAACAAAGTTGCCAAGAAATGAGGATTGATATGAATATTTTAACAACTACACCGTCTTTTGATAATTTCAGAATGCCGGCAGAATATGAAAGACACCATGGCTGTATTATGATATGGCCCAAACGCCCCGGTTCATGGATATATGGGGCAAAGAAAGCCCGTGAAGTATTTGCACAGATTGCTGCTGCAATAAATGAAAGCGAACAGCTATACATGCTCGTATCAAAAGAGCAGCTTGATAATGCAAGATCTCTTCTTCCTGAATCCATACATATAATTGAGATGGATTCAGATGATGCATGGGCAAGAGATACATGCCCGACCTTCGTTGTAAGCGGTGATTATAATGAGCCCTATGATAAACGTATAGTACGTGGAATTAACTGGGAATTTAACGCATGGGGCGGTTCCTTTGACGGACTGTATACAGACTGGTCAAAGGATAATCAGATAGCTGGGAATTTTCTTGAGATTACTGGATTTGACTGTTATGATGCAGCTCCATTTGTACTGGAGGGAGGCTCAATCCACAGTGACGGACAGGGTACATTACTTGTTACAGAAAGCTGTCTTTTAAGTGAAGGACGTAATCCAAAACTTACAAAATCGCAGATAGAAGACAGGTTAAAGGCTTATCTTAACGTATCTAAGATAATATGGCTTCCTGCCGGAATCTATAATGATGAAACTAATGAACACGTTGACAACGTATGTGCGTTTACAGCTCCTGGAGAGGTAGTCCTTGCATGGACTGATGATAAAAATGACCCACAATACGAGATGAGCAATGCCTGCCTGGAAGTATTAAATAATACAACAGATGCCTGTGGAAGAAACATAATTGTCCGCAAGCTTCCAATTCCGGCTAATCCTGTATGCATAACAGAATATGAACTTAATGGCTTTGAATTTGAAGATGGCGAGGATATTCGTGTTGCCGGAGAACGTCTCGCCGCTTCTTATGTGAATTTTTATATTGCAAATGAATCTGTAATTGTGCCACAATTTGATGACATCAACGATAAATCCGCAATTGACATTTTGTCAGAAGCATTTCCCGACAGAAAAATCATTCCAATATATGCAAGAGATATTATCGTGGGAGGTGGAAATATCCACTGTATAACACAACAGATTCCCGATGGAATAGTGTGAAAAAATAATGCATAGTATGAAAAATGGAGATTAATATAGTGTGAAAAATAAGCTTGATAGCTTATTTTATCACAAGTTCATAAGTGAACTGGCTATTTGTGCCGCAGGCGTCACAAAGTAGCCCTTATCGCAGAGCCAAATCTGACATTTGGCTCGCGATTCCTCCAGCATTAAAAATGCCTGCGGAATGGAGATTAATATGAAAAAAGTTAAATATGCTGGAATACAGATGCAATGCTGTAATTCCGTTGAAGAAAATATAAAGACTGCTGACAGACTTGTACACACTGCTGCCGGAAACGGTGCTAATATTATACTTCTTCCTGAACTGTTTGAACGACCATATTTTTGTCAGGAACGTAATTATGATTATTATTCATATGCTACAACCGTAGAGGACAATCCGGCCATACAGCATTTTAAAAAGGTTGCAGCCAAGCTTGGCGTCGTCCTTCCAATCAGCTTTTATGAACGTGATGTAAATGTATTTTATAACAGCATTGCCATTATTGATGCTGACGGTACAGTTCTTGGTATCTACCGTAAAACCCATATTCCTGATGACCATTACTATCAGGAAAAATTCTATTTTACACCAGGAAATACCGGCTTTAAGGTATGGAATACCCGATATGCAAAGATTGGTGTCGGTATCTGCTGGGACCAGTGGTTTCCTGAAGCTGCAAGATGTATGGCAGTACAGGGGGCTGAAATACTATTGTATCCTACTGCAATCGGTTCAGAACCTATTCTTGAGGTTGACAGCATGCCGCACTGGAGAAGATGCATGCAGGGACATGCTGCATGTAATATAATTCCGGTAGTTGCCGCTAACCGTATCGGTGAAGAAAAAGTAATTCCCTGTGAGGCCAATGGCAATCAGGAATCTTCACTTGTATTTTACGGCTCATCCTTTGTTACAGATGCCTCAGGTGAGATTATCTCACAGGCTTCAAGGGATAGAGAAGACATTGTATATGGCGAATCCGACCTCGATGAAAACAGGGATTTAAGAGTAAGCTGGGGACTTTTCAGGGACAGACGGCCTGAGATGTATAAAGAAATATAAATATCTGTGACTGTCATATTAAATTCTAAAAATTTTGATGGTCATATATATTAAACTCACTAGATTGCTAGTAAAAAGACAGCAACATATTCCGGTTTTATAACTTTATTCAACCAGAACATGTTACTGTCTTTATCATTATATGTATTTTAATAACACTTTGAACATGCACCTTTTCCCTGTGCTTCTGCCTGTTGCTTTGTTATCTGCACCGGATTTTTCATATTGCTGCATGTCGGATCTGAATGATATTTTTTACCCTTACCTGATGAAGCTACCCATACCATATCCGTTGAGGCTGTATCATCAACACTATTATTTTCCTGTGTATCTGACACTGTCTCTTCTTTAGCGGCAAAACTGTCACCTGATGTATCCGCAGCTGCTTCTTCTTCTGCTGCCTCAAAGCTCTGTACGCTGTCAGTATTATCAGATATATCCGTGCCGTCAGTTTCATATGCAGTATCAGGAACTGCTTCATGTATTGCCGCCGCTCCCATTGCCATTGCAGCTATTTCACCTGCAGAAGTGCTGTCATTACCTGCTGTATTATTATCCGGATTACTTCCTGTATTATTCTTAGTCTTTCCGGTACTTTGTGAAATGCTGCTTACTTAATCAGATATTATCTGTATAGAATCATCCACCCAGCTGTCACCCGTTGCATAATCTATTGCTATGCCTGGCTGTACATTGTATACAAATATATTAAAACATATTCCGGCGCCTTTATCCTCGACTGACCAGCCTTCCATCCTGACACCTGTTGCTACAAGATTATCTCCCTCAAAAACAGGTGTTACCCTGTAAAGTACATGGTTATTAGTTGCTTTTACATACTGTGCAACTTTATTTTCATATGTCAGCATGCCTTTTACATTAAAATATCTTGTTCCTGTAATAAGATTCTTTACGTTGGCATTTTCTCCGGCAAGTTCAAATGCTATAAGATGACATCTGTTATACAGATAATTACCATCAACAAGCTCGTGATAATTCTTAGTATGCCACCCTGTAGGCTTGACTGAACCGATTGAACCTCTCTTTTGTGTAGGCATTAATTCCCTGCATATATTCGCATATGCAGGACCACAGCGCCTTAGACTGTCAAGCTCGCTATATTTTTCAAAGTTTTCAGTACTTTTCTTTTCATCATCTGAAAATAATGGCATATTGCCGTCAAGTGTCACATATAAATATCCGTCAAATTCCGGTACATCCTCGGATGTATAATATACACTTGAATCTAACTTTATAGAAGTTTTTTCATCAGTAATATCTGTATTACCGGTACTGTTGTCAACTGCTGTATTATTTTCTGCCTTTTCAATATCTGACTGGTTATCAACAGCCTGGCTAAGCTGTGCCTCCTTAGACTGTTCATTTGAATTATTATCTGCGGTCTGTCCTGATGTTACTGCCGTTTCATTATTATTTACTCCGGCAGGACTGCCTTTACAGCCTGTTAATACCTGCATCAGTAATACTAATGACACTATGGCAGACATTAACAGCCTGCTATGCTTTTTAGTGTTCTTCATTTCATTTTTCCTCTTTCTTATTATTACTTACGGCTAACATATTAGCTATTTTGATTAAAAAAGTCAATTATAGCTAATATATTAATCTTTTTTATTATTATATTAATATCTTTACCCCTCAATCTGCAATTTCTCTATATCATTATTGACTTCATTATCTGTTTTTACCAGATTACATCCATACACTCTATATCTAATCCAATTTAATATTTACATTATTCTTAAATTTACGTTATAATATAGCTATCTTATATGAACGTATAAATTATCTAAAATATATAGGTGAGGTGAACAGATATGAATGATACTTACAAATCACTCAATTCCATACTGGTTAAGCTCTTTAATGACATAATGCATATAGAAGAACACGCCCTTATAACAGACGAATTTAAAAATCTTACCGTCAATGATATGCATATAATTGAAGCTGTTGGGATAGACAAGCCTAAGAAGATGTCAGAGATTGCCAGACAACTCGGTGTTACAATGGGTACACTTACAACCGGAATTAACGGTCTTGTGAAAAAAGGCTATGTTGAGCGTCACAGAAGTGATAAAGACAGACGTATTGTCTATGCTTCACTTACCACGTCAGGCCATAAAGCATATAACCATCATATGAAGTTCCACAAAGATATGATTGACTATATTATGAATGAACTGTCAGAGGATGAAGCTAAGATACTTGGTAAGACTTTTGTGCGTCTTGAAGATTATTTTGAGAAGTGGTTATAAATACGAAAATGGCATAAGCTGTTATTTTACACAGACAGCTTATGCCACTTCCCATTTAATCTTCATTTTAACTACTTATCCCATTCAGAAATCTCAGTAGCTATTAATCCGGCAGTTACTAATATCCCACCAATTCCAATTATAAGACTCATTTTTTTCTCCATTCTTTCCTAAATATATTATAATAATAACTGACACTCCCAAAAGACTAATCAACGGCATCAGCATTAATTATCATAATAATCAATGTTTTCCACATTGAACCTGTTTCAACTATGAGTTATACACTTTTTCCCACTTACTTGTCAAGATATACACACTTTTCTTCAAACTTCTAATGATACCCTTACATTATTTAGTGAATAACTACACCAATAAAACAGTATATCTTCAATTTATGTACATGTAATACCTGACATATTTAAAAATCCAGGCACTACATACTGCCATAATGCTTTCATTGGTATACATAAAAAACTGCTGCCCCAGTCTTCATAACCAGAACAGCAGTTTTGATATAAAATTTACTTAATTAAAGAATGAATTAACTTAGGAATGTAATTCCATAATGCTGAAAATGTCATTACAAGTGCGAATAAATAGCTTATAACCATACATATCTGAAGAACTCTCGGTGTCTTATAACCTTCATTTACATCTTTTCTGAATAACATTCTCATTACAAAAAATCCACCAAATGGTGTAGCAATGGCAGTTGCAATATTAGCTACAAATATAAGCTGTGTCGGTGAACCACCATAACAGTAACAAATCACTGCCGCAAATGCTATACATGCAAGACAACCATATCTGATAAACTTTGATTCCAGATTAACCGGTTTGTTGATACCAGCTCCAAGTAATACCATTCCTCTTTGTGTATTACCAAGAAGTGATGAAAATCCTGCCGCAAGAAGAGCAATACCCATAACAATAGGTGCAGCTTTTCCTAGAAATGGAACAAGCAGATCTCCTAACTGTGCCGGTGCTGTAATCTTAATTCCTGCCGGATGAAGCACAATAGCACCTACAAGTACAATTGAACCTGATATAAGAATAACTGCAATAACATGTGCAATAGCATCTGCAAGCATTATTCCATTAAACATATCTTCTTTTTTCCATTTTTTCTCAACACCAAGATATGTTCCATAGATACCAGCCGTGATAGCTGCGTTGGTACTTACATATGCAAGTGATGTCGTAAGACTTCCATCTGCTATTTTCCAGTTGACAAACCCCTTACCAAGTTCACCCCATGAAGGTCCTCCTGTTGCAACAAGTGTTGCATAAAAGCATATAATCATTCCGACAATACATAATGTAATTAACTTTTCTACCTTTGAATAAACCCCTTTTGTAAAATAACATGCAAGTATAATTGCAATCATAATCAATGAACCAAGCTTCCAGTTAATACCAAGAACAAGATTCATACCAGCTCCCGAACCGGTAATATTACCCATTGTAAAAAACAGACATGATAAGAATGTAGCAATACCAACTATAGCTGCTGCCGCTTTACCATAATATTGTCTTATTGCATGTATGATAGGCATACCTGTAAGCATTGAAATTCTATATGAGGATAACATAAATGTTATACCCATAAATGCAATTGGTATCAGAAGCCATATCATTGAATAACCATAATTAGAGCCAAGCATCGCTGATGTAGTAATATTTCCAGGTCCTATAACAACCCCGGCTAATATAATTCCGGGTCCAATTCTTTTAAGCAGCTCAAGTGGAGTTGCTTTTTTCACCTTCTTTTCATCAAATTGTTCACCCATAAGCCTTCTCCTAACAAAGGCAGTGCCCCAGTATTAATAACTTCCAGATCACTGCCTCATAATCCTGAGTGGTAAGTTTATATTATTTAAACTGGTTCATATCAACCTTTTCCATCTTACTTCTCTCAAGTCCAAGTGAAATCCAGTCTTTTTCTTCCTGATTTAATGGAAGTACCGGCTTTCTCATTAATCCACTTGTAAAGATTCCTCTCTGAACTAATGCTTCTTTTAATCTTGCATGAGCCTCGCCTGATGGCTGTCCACCGCCATATATAGCCTGTGAAATATGATAAATTCTGTTAGACCAGTCCTGTGCTTCCTTTAAAGTATGCTTATCCGGATGAGAGAATACATCCCATGCCGGGCAGATTATTTCAGGCACACATCCGGCAAATCCGATTAAAGCACCGTCCATTCCCGGGAACCAGCTTACACAGAGTGTTTCATCATGACATGTTATTAATGAGATGTCCGGGCATTCCTGACGGAGAAGTCTTACATCATGTTCATAGATTGATGTAACTCTTGTACCCATCTTAATACATTTAACATGATCAATTTCCTTACACATCTTAATTAATGTTTCTACCGGATAGAATGCCTTGCTTGTTGCTGGATAAAGATGAATAATAATATCAATATCAGCTCCCTCTGCAACATCCTTTACATATTCAAATGGTGCATCCTTGTGCATTCCGAAACGAAGCCACATATGTGGTGGCATTAAGAGGATTCCGTCTGCTCCTGCTTCCTTAGCTTCCTTAGCCATCTCAATTGACTCTGCTGTATTTTCACAGTTGACACCTGAAATAATTGTCATTACATCGCCGCACTCTTCACTACAGATTTCAACTACACGCTTACGTTCTGCTCTTGTAAGCCCTGTTATCTCACCTGTATGTCCATTACATACAAGTCCTTCTATTCCTTTTCCATAAAATGATTTGATCCAACGAAGATATGCTCTGAACTCTGGTTCATTAATTGAATAATCATCGTTTAAAGGTACTGAAACTGCTGGGAATATTGTTTTAAATGTTTTTACTTTTGCCATAATAGTGATCTCCTTTTCAATTAAAAATTTTATTATTTTGTTCTTTTAATATTTTTTGCTATCCGCTGCGCATCGGTTTGATTTATTTATGCAATCGTTTGTATCACTGTGATTATTTTATACCACACCTTATTTATATAGTCAATGCTTTATGCAACTTGTGCAATATTTTGCACATATTCGTGTACAATGTAGTAAATATGCTTGTTTTATCACTAATACAATTTCTGCTTCCACATCAAAACATTCTTCTTTCTTTTTAATATTTTTAGTCATAACCTATTATACTTGCTTAAAATCATTAGATATTGTATACTCAACATATACAAACGTTTTCACATTAATTGTACAGAATTGTATGTTTATGTTAATTAAAGTCTGTACTTATAGAAAGGGGGCTTATATATGGCTACATTAAAAGATGTTGCAAAGCTTGCATGTGTTGATGTAAGCACTGTATCCAGAGCATTAAACAATACTTCCTACGTCCATCCTGATACTAAAAAAAGAATTATGGCAGCCGTTGAACAGCTAAGTTACAAACCTAATATACTGGCAAAGGGGCTGCGTCAGGGAAAAAGACATACTATTGGTGTCGTAGTTCCACGTCTTCATCTTACTTTATATGCTGATATGATGCAGGGTATTGAATACGAATGCAGGCAGACAGGATATGCTACCATGATATGTATTACAGAAGATGACAGTGAGCTTGAAAAAGAACACCTTAACCGTCTAAGAAATGGTTTTGTCGATGGAATAATCATTGCCGGAACCGGCAAAAACGGCCACCTGCTTCGTGATATGCACGCAGATGGTCTTGGAATTATACAGATAGTGCGTAAACAGGACAAGAACCTTAGCAGTGTAATTGCAGACTACGATGCATGCGGCTATGATACTGTTCACTATCTCTATAATAAAGGCTGTAGAAATATCGGTCTCATTAACGGTTCTATGAATTACGCTCCATATAAGGAACGATATAAGGGATTTCAACGTGCCATAAATGAACTTAAACTTCAGGAATATTGTGCAATATCTCCTGATTCTATTAACAGTTTTGAATATGGATATGAATGTACAGAACAACTTTTAAAAGATAATCCTAAGATAGATGCCATCATGGCTGCTGTTGATATTCAAGGTATGGCAGCACTTAGAGCTTTAAAGGTACACTCTCTTAGAGTCCCTGATGATGTACGCCTTGTAAGCCTTACAGGACATTCCATTGGCAATATGCTTGAGACAACCATGACATCTCTTGAAATACCCGCTTATGAGATGGGAACCAAGGCTGTAAAGATGTTAATCGATGAAATAGATGCTCCTAAAGATATTAAACCAAGTCCACAGCACCTTGTTTTTTCAGCCTCTCTTGTTGAACGTGAAAGCTCATAATCTTACAATAAGCGAAATGTCAGTATGCCCCAAAGTTCAAAGATTATACAGCATATTGCCGATAAAATTACCATACAACAGATATTTCCGGAATATTCAGATAGCATGAATCTGTATAATAAAACAGGGGGTATAATCTGTGTCCAGTTTATACTCCCTTATTTAATCACTTTACGGTTTTTCACCATTTAATCCTTAAAAATATGCTCCCTGTTCTTTGCCATAACAGTAAGCAGAGCCATTCCAATAATTCCACATACGATAATTTCGCTAAGACCTACCGTAAACATAAAGTATACCAAAAGACCATCATATCCATATGCATACTTTAATACAAATGGAACTATAACCATATTGGCTATGATTGGCGGCAATGGCACAAGCCATTTATTCTTTCTTACAAGATATGAACCTATAGCGCCTATAAGTGTTGCAATACTTCCAAACACAATATCCCATATCAGTCCGCCACCAATAATATTAGCTATAAGACACCCGACAAACAGTCCCGGAATGGCTGCCGGCGTAAAATATGGCATAATTGTAAGCATCTCTGCAATCCTGAACTGTATCGGTCCAAAACTGAATGTATCAAATATCAGCACCAATACCACATAAATAGCTGCAATTACAGCTCCCTGCGTTATAAATTGTACCTTTTTATTTCTCATAACATAATTCCTTTCTTCTTAGCCTATAGTAATTTTTTTATTCTGTAATATTCATTATACAATTTCATAAATAACAAAATGTCATTATAATTCATCTGTTATGCTTCTAACAATAAATATTTATTCATACGATTTTGCAAATTAAAAACACGACGTTTCTTATAATACAACTATTCCTTCCAATTGACAAGTCATCTATATTACTGTCCGGCTATACACTTCCCACTATCCTGGCGTGTCCTGGACTTGCACCCGTTAGGGCGCACCCATGGCGCGCAAACAAAATTGACCGGAAAGAGGCATACACCTCTCCCCGGCCGTTTAATATATGGAAAATTAGGAAACTGGCTTATTTAGTGATACCATTTGTCTTATAAATAAATGTTACCGTACCCTCTGTATCATCTGCCTTACCCGCAAATGACTGATAATTCTTACCAAGCTCTGTTACTTTCTTAAGTGTTTCAGTAATCTCAGGAGCATCTACTCCTAACATCTTAGTAATCTTTTCAATTCCTTCTTCACTAAACTGAAGCATGCCATCCTTTAATGTTATTGTTCCATCTGCCAACTGGATAGCACCATCATCAAGCTGGATAGCTCCGTCACTAACCTGACTGATACCATCCTTTAATGTATTAAGACCATCCTTTAACTGGTTAGCACCATCATCTAATGCTCCTACACCGTCTGCCAATGCTCCGGCTCCTTCTGCTAACTGTGATGTACCATCCTTAAGCTGGTTAGCGCCATTGTCTAATGCATTAACTCCAAGTGCTAATGCTCCGGCTCCTTCATTTAACTGTGCCGTACCAAGCTTTAACTGCTTAGCACCATCATTTAATGCATTAATACCTGTTGTAAGCTCTGGTGTTGACTCTACTAACTGTCCAAGTCCTGCCTTTAACTGTTCACTTCCTGCTACTAATGCAGGAACTCCGTTAGTGCTGTCTGTAAGCTGTGCTGCACCTGCATCCAGCTGTTTAGCTCCGGCCACTGCTGTTGACATACCGTTATTTAATGTATCATTATTGGCAACGAGCTGTCCAAGTCCTGCCTTTAACTGACCTGCACCTGCATTAACCTGATCACTTCCTGTAACCAATGCATTAAGTGCCTGGCATACTGTTGTAGGTGCTGCAAGTGGTGTCTTAGCTGTAAGTTCATCAAGAGTACCAATACCTGCCTTAACCGTTGCAATACCACTCTTTAATGCTGCTGAACCCTGCTTTAATGCTGTAAGACTCTGTGTAAGGTTCATATTTGTTTCAGGATCTGTTGTCTGTGTTGCTGTATTATATACCTGTGTTAAAGCTCCTGATATACTCTGGTTGCTTACTGTCTTAAATAATAATCCCATCTGGGCATTATATACACTCGCAAGGTCAGTAAGTCCAGAACCTGATGCTGCTATTGCTGCATTAATCTGCTGTATATATCCATAATATGGACTCTGTGTATTATTTCCATTAGATACCACGAACTGATATGCATCCATATATTTTGTATATAAACTCTGAATTGTAGTATCATTCATTGTTGTATTCATATCTGTATATGGTGTAATTAACAGGTTAGCATTACTAAACTGACCTAATATTGTATTTACTTTAGAACCAATTCCAGTCTCTATTGCCTGAGCCTGTGTAAGCGCTTCTGTATTACTTCCATAAGTTGCAGCCTGTGATGCAATATTACCAAATGAAGCATTTAATGTATCTGCAAGTTTATTAATACCTGCATCCAGCTGGTCTGCTCCATCATTTAACTGCTCTACACCATTTACAAGACCAGGATTTTCTTCTGTTCCATCTCCTGCAAAGTTAGAAGCAAGTGTGCTAAGGCCTGCATTAATCTGAGCTGTACCATCTTTTAATGTATCTGCACCATCATTAGCTGATGATACACCATCTGTATAATTTGAAATACTTGTCTGCAATGCTCCAAGACCTTCTGTATCAGAAGCAAGCTTACCAGTGCCTGCCTTTAAGGCTGTAACACCTTCATTTAACTTAGATGTACCGGCAGCAAGTGCTCCTGAACCATCGTTAAGCTGTGCAATACCACTTGTAAGTGCCGGCATCTTAGAGAACAACTGGTTAGTTCCGGCAGCAAGGTCTCCGGCGCCTGTATCAAGCTTTGCAATACCGCTTGTAAGTGTTGGAACTTTTCCATTTAATTCGCCTGTACCTGCTGCAAGAGTTGCTGCTCCATCATTAAGCTTTGTAATACCACTTGTAAGTGTTGGAACTTTTCCATTTAATTCGCCTGTACCATCCGCAAGAGCTATTGCTCCATCTACAAGCTGTGCAGAACCATCTGATAACTGGTTAGTTCCGTCTACAAGCTGGCTTGTTCCATCCTTTAATGTTGCAGTACCATCTGCAAGAGTATTTGTTCCATCTATTAACTGGTTAGAAGCATCAGAAAGGTCATCCATCTGATCCTTTACATCATCAAAATTGATTGCTTCTGTATCAACATCAGATAAAATGCTGCTTGTAGCTACTGACATAACATCGTTAAGCTCGAAGTCCTTAGCATCTGCTGTTACTTCAAAATATTCAGGAATGTCAATATCAAGTTTATCATCTCCAAGTGTAAGATTTAAGCTGTCCTTTAATCCCGGCATTGCTGCACCGATTACGATATTGTTATCATTTACCTGTGTCACCTTACCATTAGTAACCTCAATATTAGAGAACTTATCCTTTGGAAGAACCATTCCTGTAAGCATTGTAAATGGTACATATGCTGTCTGTGTCTTACCATTTACTGTAATAGTCTTCTTTTCATTATTAGTATAGTCAAATCTTATCTTAACCTTACCGCTCTGTCCTAAAAGCTTATCTGCTGATATTTCCTTACCATCAAGATAGTATGTAACCTTAATTGTTACAGGTGTCTGCTGTGTTGATGTTCCCTGATAAGTAATGCTGTTACCGTCCGCAGCCCATGTAAGCTTACCATCACTTCCTGATGTAGATGTTTCATCACCTGTAAGATTCTTAATATTGCTTAATTTTGATACATCCTGAATTGTAGATACCCCTGTTACGTTATTTAACTTCTCATTAACTATTAAATGATCCTGTTTACCTGTAACATCTGTAAATACATATACTGTTTCATCCTTAGAATTAGTCTTCTTTTCTGTTGAAACATTCTTAGATGTTGTCTGGGATGCTGAATATAATGTATTGCTTAAAGCATTTGATAAAATACTATCATTATCATTTGCAGCGGCAGCACTTACTGCTGTAGCACTTTCTGTTCTGGCTGAATTAGTACCACAGGCTGCAAGACTGCATGCCATAAGGGCTGCACACATAAATACTGAACCATATTTAAATAATTTCTTTTTAATCATAGTAATCTCCATTTCTGAGCAGCTATATTACGATGATGTGATGTAACCGGCTTATACTCCGGTCTTTCCCCGACATCAATGACTGTCTGTTCCTGCCCTGAAGCAGCCAGCCCGTTCATATCTGAACCGTGGTGAATCAGTTTCCATTTCCATATTAATTTTATTTCCAGGGTGGCGGCCTGACAAATACAATCCCAGGTCAGCCACCATATAATTCATTATGTAAATCCTGTTATATATTAGTAACTTCCGGATTCACTGCCTTAATCTTCCTGCTCTTATCTATAAATCCTTTACTGGTATGAATTATAATCTTATCAAATACAACAAAGAATGAAGGAAGTATAAATATAACTACAAACATACTGATAATAGCGCCTCGTGCCATTAATGTACAAAGTGAACCAATCATATCTACACTTGAATATACACCAACACCAAAAGTTGCAGCGAAGAAACCAAGTGCACTTACGATAACTGATGGAATTGATGTTGAAAGTGCTATAGAAATGGCTTCTTTCTTAGAAGCGCCCTCAAATCTTTCCTTTCTGTAACGTGTTGTCATAAGAATAGCATAATCGACCGTAGCACCTAACTGAATTGTACCAATAACTACTGATGAGATAAATGGTATTGTTGTATTCAGATAGTATGGCAGACACATGTTAATAAATATCGCAAATTCAATGGCTGCAACAAGTACAATAGGAAGTACTGCTGACTTAAATACACATATGATAATAATAAATATTGCTGCGATAGATACAACACTAACTGTCTTGAAATCCTTATCTGTTATTGTTATAAGATCCTTAGTACAAGGTCCTTCACCAATAACCATAGAATTAGAATCATACTTCTTAGTAATTGTATTAACCTGTTCAATCTGTGCATTAAGCTCATCAGATGCAAGCTTATAATCCGATGCCACTGCTATAATCTGATGGTGTTCACTCATCAGGGTTTCTCTTAATTCGTCAGGAATCATTTCCTCAGGTATCGTATTGCCTGCTATGGAATTATATCCCAGTGCAAATGATACACCATCTACATTCTTAAGGTCATCTAACATCTGTGTGGCTTCCTTAGTTGGAAGATCTGCATCTGCAAGCACCATGTATACTGAATTCAGGTCGAAGTTTTCTTCCAGCATCTTGTTAGCCTGTGCACAGTCAAGATATTCAGGGAATGTATCAGTTAAGTTATAATATACATTTGTATTATTGTAACCATAAATTGCCGGTCCTAATAATACTAAGAATACTATAATAAATATCCATGAATGATTAACTACAAAGTCAGCCAGTCTGTCGAATCTTGCCGGCATAATCTCTCTGTGAGTTGTCTTTTCAAGTGCCCTGTCAAATGTAAGTATTAATGAAGGAAGTATTGTTACACATCCAATAACACCGATAACAACACCCTTTGCCATTACAATACCGAGGTCAAGACCAAGTGTAAAGCTCATAAAACAGAGTGCTAAGAAACCTGCTACTGTTGTAATTGATGAACCTACAACTGATGTAATGGTGCTTCCGATAGCCTGTGCCATTGCCTTGTTGTGGTCATCACCATTTTCTTCCTTCTTCTCTTTATATGAGTGCCAGAGGAAAATTGAATAGTCCATTGTAACACCTAACTGAAGTACCGCCGCAAGTGCTTTTGTAAGGAATGATACCTCTCCCATAAATATGTTAGAACCTAAATTATATACAATCGCCATACCGATACTTAACATGAAAAATACCGGTACAAGGAAAGAATCCATAAATACTGCAAGAACAATACTTGTAAGTACACATGCTATAACAACATATGCAAGTGTTTCCTGCTGTGTTATCTTCTTAGTATCTGTAACAACTGCTGACATACCGCTTATAAAGCACTGACCACGTGCTAATTCCCTAAGCTCTCCTATAGCATTCATGGTTTCATCACTTGATGTCGTATCATCAAAGAAGATTACAAACATCGTACATCCGGATTCCTTATTCTGGAAAATACTTCTATACTTTTCAGGAATTAATTCCGTTGGTACTGTATTACCTACAAAGCTGTTATAAGATACAATATCTGTAACATGATCTACATTCTTAATCTTATCTTCAAGCTTTGCCTCGTCTTTTGAATCCATGCCCTGCACAACGACCGTTGCATAAGCACCTTTTCCGAACTCATCAAGAAGAATATCCTGACCCTTCATAGTTTCAATATCACCCGGAAGATAATACAATATGTCGTAATTAACTCTTGTATATACATAACCAAGTCCTGCCGGTATAAGCAATAAGAAACTAATGATAAGAATTGGTATTCTTAACTTAACTATTACTTTTCCTACTTTTTCCATATTAAACCTCCTGTCTGATTAAAAACAGCTTAATGACTAGTGGTCATTCTTAATTTCGTAAGTCATTATAGCACAAAATGACCATTAGTCAATATATTTTATAACTTTTTTTGACCGCCAGTCATTTTTTCTCAAAATCAATTGACTTTTAAGAAAAAGTAATCTAATATTTTATGAGATTAATATTCCATAAACCGCAATGTTAATCAGATATATAAATAAGGTTACTGTTCACAGTAACTATGAATCTACTATATATAAGCTGTATTTATTAATTATTAATGTTATTACTTACAGATTCTTATGTATTAAAAGAACAACTAGGAATTTAATATATAGTTATTTACATATGTATAATCTGACTTAATATTCCTGATTATAAATATGTACCTGTATAATAAAAGAATGGAGAGATACTATGGGAAAAATAGAATCAAATAAACAACAAAAACAGACCTCTCTGCTTAATACCGCTTTCCAGCTCTTTACAACAAAAGGAGTTAATAAGACCTCTATTGCAGAAATATCACAGCAGGCTGGTATTGCAAAGGGTACTTTCTATCTTTATTTTAAGGATAAATATGATATAAGAAATAAGCTCATATCCCATGAATCAAGCAAGCTCTTCAAAAATGCTGCCAAAGATTTAAAAGAGTACTCAGAAAATACAGATGGTGAACTTTCATTTGAAGACCAGATAATATTTATGGTTAATCATATTATTAATGCACTCAACTCTAATAAAGCGCTTCTTACATTCATATCCAAGAATCTGAGCTGGGGAATATTTAAGGAAGCATTGACAACTAATGTTGCTGAAAATGATATTAATTTTGAAGATGTTTTCTATCATATTATAGAGAATTGTTCAGAGACAATAAAAGAACCGGAAATAATGTTATTCCTTATTATAGAACTTGTAAGCTCAACATGCTATAGTGTAATACTCTATAGTGAGCCTGTTGATTTGGAAACCATCAAGCCTTACCTGTTCGGTGCAATACGTGCCATAATATCACAGCACCTGTCTGTGAGTGAGTCATAATATATGGGAAAGTTTCAGAAAAGTATATTACACCTCAGAACTTTTTGTTCTGAGGTGTATTTTTATGAGAACTGTGGTAGAAGATTATTATTGTTTTAACCATATAATATAATATATTATACTATGATAATACAGATACTCCTACATAGTATCTTTTACTCTCTGTACTTCCTCTAATGGTAAATCCAGCATTTCGGCTACTGCTTCACATGAGGTTATCTTTCTTAAACAACTCTTGATTAACTCAGCTCTTGCCTCTTCTCTTGCTTCTTCTCTTTCCACTCTTTTTGCGACTTCCTCATTATATTCTAATGTTAGCATATTCCGTACCTCCGCACTGTGTCTGATTAAAAATTCCTTTAATATACCTTTTTCTATCGCTATATCTATAGCCTTTTTCATTGCCTCATCAAGATTCTTTTCCTGCTTTCTACAGGCTTCTACTATCTGTATAAAGCGGCTGTACTGTTCCAATGTATCAGATTTTGTTACAGCTTTATTATGTGATGGATATCGTATATCTATTACTTTGACCTTTAATTCAAGCTGTACATCTTCTTCATTAAACGCATCCGATAATCCAAGTGCCTCTTTTTTGTTATTAAATAATAATCTGAATACCGTATCCTTATACTTTTTATTAGTTATGCTTTTTATCCAATGACTCCCCCTCTTGTTTATTTATTTTGCATATTATTAGTATGTATATATTATAATTTAATGTCAATATAAAATATATTATTAATATATAGAATATTTCTTAATATTCACAAGAGTCATCAGTACCATAACCTTCATATTCATTAAAAATAGTTCTTCCCACAATCTGATTTAACATATCGCATATTATCTTAAGGTCATTTTCATCGTAAGTATGGTCTGACATATCATCAAAATTAAATGCAATATAGTCTTCACCTGTCTCAATGGCATTTTCACAGGCATCATAATTATCGCCGAAATAATCTTCCCTGAACTCACTTACGAATCTTTCAATATTAGTATTTTCAGGTTCTAAATCACCGGTTAAGGTATCAGTCAGCTTTTGTTGTTCCGCTTCTGAAAGGCTGTCATCTGCGTTTACTTCAAAAATGACACAATTAATATAGGCTGGGTTTTTAGGGTTACGCTCGGCTTTTAATTCTTCACGAACTTTCTTTTTAAATTGTGCTTCACTGCCACACTTCTCTATCAGTTGATTCACTTTTGCTGCCTGTTCTTCCTGAGTCTGTCCCAATTCTTTTGCTTCCTCATATATCTGTATTAACTCTCCCAGAATTTTTCCGGCTACTGCTGTGGCCGGAATACATTCCATAAGCTTCGGAAGATGTGCCCATGTACGCTGTGATAATGCCTTTATCATACGAAATGACTTTTCTCTTGATATCACAACTTTTCTCCTTTGATTTTTATTCTTTTTCTATCAAAAAAGTGACTATCACATTCATATTCTGCCAGATATGTAATAGCCACTTTTTTAAATTTATTAGTTATAGTTATAAATGTGCAAATATAAATCTACTCATTTATGCGTTGTTAAACATAATGAATTACATAAGATTATAAATAATATATCTTAGAAAACTAACTGTCCATTAACTACATTCCATGTGCCGTATTCATTGGCTGCTGTACCTGTGTATGTAAAGTCAATTGCTCCATTGCTTACATACCACCATCCTACATTCTCGTCATATGCAAGACCAGTATAGCCGAAATCTATTGCTCCATTTACTACCTTCCACCAGCCTACGTTCTCGTCATATGCAAGACCAGTATAGCCGAAATCTATTGCTCCATTTACTACTTTCCACCAGCCTACGTTTTCATCGTATACAAGTCCTGTGTAACCGAAGTCTATTGCTCCGTTTACTACTTTCCACCAGCCTACATTTTCATCATATGCAAGTCCTGTGTAACCGAAATCTATTGCTCCGCTTACTACTTTCCACCAGCCTACATTTTCATCATATGCAAGTCCTGTATAGCCGAAGTCTATTGCTCCGCCTACTACTTTCCACCAGCCTACATTTTCATCGTATGCTAATCCTGTATAGCCGAAATCTATTGTTCCGTTTACTACCTTCCACCAGCCTACATTCTCGTCATATGCAAGACCAGAATAGCCGAAGTCTACCGCTCCGTTTACTACTTTCCACCAGCCGGCATTTTCATCATATGCTAATCCTGTATAGCCAAAGTCTACCGCTCCATTGACTACCTTCCACCAGCCTACATTTTCATCGTATGCTAATCCTGTGTAACCAAAATCTACAGTTCCATTAGTAATCTTCCACCAGCCATATTCATTAGGAGCCAGTCCGTTATAGCCTGTATTAACATTACCATTTACATAATAATACCAGTTGCCATCCTCTCCCTGTAATACACCATTCTTGTCAGTTGCTTTGTCATACTCACTGCCTGTCACTACATATCTATGACCTTCGATAAGTGTATCTGGTTTGCCATTGTATGTAACGTTAGTTGTCTTATCTGTCCATGATACGTCTGAAAGAGCAACTTTTATAATATTAATGTTCTTATCTTTATAATCAGTTCCAAAACTCTCAGGTGTAATAATCTGCTTGAGGTTTTCACAGCCAGAAATCATTGAAGCTGTGCTCATCATATCTGCACCATCATATAAAGGTCTTGTTAAATTCATATTAAAAGAACTTAAATCTAGGCTTGATAAATTGTTACAATTAATGAACATCTCCATCATACTTTCTACTTTAGATGTATTAAAATTACTAATATTTACGTTTGTTAAATTTTTGCAATTCTCAAACATTCTTGACATAATTGTTACATTTGATGTATCAAAATTACTCAAATCTAAAGTTGTCAGACTTTTACAATTGCTAAACATATGTGCCATATTTGTTACATTTGATGTATTAAAACTGCTTAAATCAAGATTTGTCAAACTGCTGCATCCATAATTGGCATATGTATCACCAAACATCCTGCTCATATTGGTTACTTTTGCAGTATTAAAACTACTTACATTTAAGTATGTTAAATTACTGCACTCTGCAAACATATAGCCCATATCTGTAACGTTAGAAGTATCAAAATTACCCAGATCCAATGTTGTCAGGCTATGACAATAAGAAAACATATTATTCATATTTGTTACATTTGATGTATCAAAGCTGCTCAAATCCAGATTTGTTAATTTTCTAGGAGTTCTGTGATTAATATTATATAAACTAAACATACCTGACATATCTGTTACACCTGATGTATTAAATTTATCCACAGATATGTTTGTTAAACCATTACAATTACCAAACATATAAGCCATAGATGTTACATTTGTAGTATCCAGATTTTCTAATCCATTAATTTCTTCTGCATTTTTACAATCTAAAAATAAGCCGCCAAGCTTAGTCTGTTCTGGAAATGTTATCCTGCCTTCTATGTTTATTTTCTTTATCTTATCATTATCGTATTTTGCATACCATGGAGCAGTAGAAATATAAGAATTTCCATCTTTTATACGCTCCGTACCAGCACCAACACCTCCACTGATTGTTAATACGCCATCATCACTGATATTCCAGTCGCATGTTCCCCACTTACCTGACTTGTGCGTATTGGCTGTATCATTTTTGGGAACATCTGGTGTAATCGTTTCTAAATCCTGTGTATCTGTCTGAACTTCCTCTGATACATTATTTTCTGATGTTAATGCTTCTAATTCATCATAGGTGTCTGCCTGTGCTGTACCCAGTTCATTGTAGGTTGCTATCGCAGGATATTTTTCCCCCGCAAGTACTCCTGTTGCAGTAAATGATAATGTACCCATCAACATCGCTGCAGTTGCCGTAAGAGTTGCGGCTTTTAACATTGTTTTTTTCATATGTCTTTCTCCTCGTATATATTTGACGAATATATCTGTTATTCACATTAAAAACATATTCTTGTTGCTGTTCATTCTATAGTGTGAACAGCAACGATTACAGCCATATGCCGCTTCGATTCATGGGTTGTAATCCCGCATAATCTGCTTATTGGTGCATAGCTTGACAGCCAGCATCAGACTTGCTTATGAATAACAATTATACCGCAACAGTATTATATACTATCAAAAAAAAAAAACAACTGTCAATATATTAAAATGTAAAATACATAAACCTGAGAATATTCCCTTTTATTAATAAAATGCAGCATTACCGGTAACTGTTTTTTACGAAACAAAAACGATAAATGACCTGTGAATTTTCTATTTATATTACAGGGCATCTGTAAACGATAAAATAAAAAGTGACTATTACAAATCATTATAAATCTGTAATAGCCACTTCATCTCATTATTCAATTGTATATTCACCTAACTAATACCGGTTATTAATCATAATGCTAATCAATCTGCATACTATCCTTAATTTTCTGTACTTCTTCTATCGGTACATCTAAAAATTCCGCCACAATATTGCATGGTCTTCCTTTTCGTAAATTATTTATAATCAATAACTTTCTTGTTTCTTCACTTCCTTTACGTTCGCCCTCAAGTCTTCCTTCAAGTCTTCCAGCAGCTCTTCCCTCTTCCATTGCTTCTTCTCTTTCCACTCTTTTTGCGACTTCCTCATTATATTCTAATGTAAGCATATTCCTCACCTCCGCACTGTGTCTGATTAAAAACTCTTTTAATATTCCTTTTTCTATTGCTATGTCTATAGCCTTTTTCATTGCCTCATCAAGATTCTTTTCCTGCTTTCTACAGGCTT
>ERZ791680.985-NODE-985-length-22910-cov-4.223671_pt1 | contig 22910 bp, 22 predicted proteins | sample MGYA00510051_ERZ791680 | MGnify/ENA primary metagenome ERZ791680 (study PRJEB30046, sample SAMN00715238) | human gut metagenome | study: EMG produced TPA metagenomics assembly of the A metagenome-wide association study of gut microbiota in type 2...
CGGGCCCCCGTCAATTCCTTTGAGTTTCAACCTTGCGGTCGTACTCCCCAGGCGGAGTGCTTAATGCGTTAGCTGCGGCACTGAATCCCGGAAAGGATCCAACACCTAGCACTCATCGTTTACGGCGTGGACTACCAGGGTATCTAATCCTGTTCGCTCCCCACGCTTTCGAGCCTCAGCGTCAGTTACAGACCAGAGAGCCGCTTTCGCCACCGGTGTTCCTCCATATATCTACGCATTTCACCGCTACACATGGAATTCCACTCTCCCCTTCTGCACTCAAGTTTGACAGTTTCCAAAGCGAACTATGGTTGAGCCACAGCCTTTAACTTCAGACTTATCAAACCGCCTGCGCTCGCTTTACGCCCAATAAATCCGGACAACGCTCGGGACCTACGTATTACCGCGGCTGCTGGCACGTAGTTAGCCGTCCCTTTCTGGTAAGCTACCGTCACAGTGTGAACTTTCCACTCTCACACTCGTTCTTGACTTACAACAGAGCTTTACGATCCGAAAACCTTCTTCACTCACGCGGCGTTGCTCGGTCAGGGTTGCCCCCATTGCCGAAGATTCCCTACTGCTGCCTCCCGTAGGAGTCTGGGCCGTGTCTCAGTCCCAGTGTGGCCGATCACCCTCTCAGGTCGGCTATGTATCGTCGCCTAGGTGAGCCGTTACCTCACCTACTAGCTAATACAACGCAGGTCCATCTTGTAGTGGAGCAATTGCCCCTTTCAAATAAATGACATGTGTCACCCATTGTTATGCGGTATTAGCTATCGTTTCCAATAGTTATCCCCCGCTACAAGGCAGGTTACCTACGCGTTACTCACCCGTTCGCAACTCATCCAAGAAGAGCAAGCTCCTCTCTTCAGCGTTCTACTTGCATGTATTAGGCACGCCGCCAGCGTTCGTCCTGAGCCAGGATCAAACTCTCATTAAAATCTTTAATAATTGTTCGAGCGTTAACTCATTACCGTCGTCTGACGATTTATTCTTGTAAATTGACAGGTTATAATTCTTCTATCATAACCCTGCACTTGGTTTCTTATTCAGTTCTCAAAGGTCTTTGTCTCTCTTAAGACAACTTCTATATTCTAGCAAATCTAGAATACCTTGTCAACACTTTTTTGAAGTTTTTTTACTTCTCGTGTCTGCTGTCTCTCGCGAAACAGCTTATTTATAATATCATCTCTAGCTTGTCTTGTCAATAACTTTTTTAAAGTTTTTTCAAACTTTTTGTTACTGGACAATTTCCTTAAGACTTTATTAGTCTATCAAGTTTGAGAACTAATGTCAATACTTATTTTCTATGCCAGAGTAAACGTAAAAAGAAGATCGCAAGTATCTCCTTTTTTACTTTTTTATAGAGCTGCGCGCATGCGTGCTTGCGAATTTTCGACATTTCTTATTGAACGTGGTAAGAAAGCACGGATGTCATCTTCCTTATAACCCACTTGCAATCTCTTATCATCAATTAAGATTGGGCTCTTCAAGATTCTTGGGTTTTCTTGAATCAAATCAATCACCTCACTGACACTGAGCTCGTCGATATCACAATTTAGAGCTTTAGCATAGCGATTTTTTGATGAAACAATACTCTCAACACCATTCTCTGTTTTTGATAGGATGTTTAAGATTTCTTCTTTTGTAAGTGGTTCTTTACCAAGGTTTTGTTCTTTATAAGGAAGTTGATGGTTGTTCAACCATGTCTTTGCTTTTTTACAACTTGTACAACTTGAGATTGTATAAATCTTAATCATGTTAATTCTCTCTTTCTGTCACATGATACTATTATCTTATCACTGTCCTTGATTTTAGAAATCGGTCTAGCGACCTATTTTGAATCTTGGGGACTTTTTCAATGATCATAGACCCTTTTTATTTAGATTAAAACAAAGAAAAAAGAGCTCGTCGGCTCTTTTACACTTATTCTTCAATTTCAATGGTTGAATCTAGGTCTAAAACAAGTTCATCAGATGTTTCTTCAACTTGTGCTTCTTCAACAATATCCTCTTCATCTGGTTCAATCAAACCATAGTGTACACGTACTTTATGATCAATTTCTTCAAAAATATCTGGATGATCTGCCAAATATTTTTTCGCATTTTCAGATCCTTGACCAATCTTCTCTCCATTGTATGAGAACCAGGCTCCAGCTTTTTGAATAATACCTAAGTCACTAGCGATTTTTACAAGCTCACCTGTTTGTGAAATCCCTTCACCATACATAATTTCAACAAAGGCTTCTTTAAATGGTGGAGCAACCTTGTTTTTGACAACCTTAATTTTAGTTTCCTTACCAACATTTTGGTCTTTTTTATCACCAGTCCCTTTGATTTGCGTATTTCCACGTACATCAAGACGTACTGATGCATAGAATTTTAGAGCACGTCCACCAGGGGTTGTTTCTGGATTACCAAACATAATACCAACTTTTTCACGCAATTGGTTAATGAAGATAGCAATTGTTTTTGTTTTATTGATAGAAGCAGAAAGCTTACGCATGGCTTGACTCATCATACGCGCTTGAAGTCCGACATGGCTGTCACCAATATCTCCATCAATTTCTGCTCGAGGTACCAAAGCTGCAACTGAGTCAACAACAACCAAATCAACTGCACCAGAGTCAATCAGCTTACCAGCAATTTCGAGACCTTGTTCACCTGAATCAGGTTGTGACAAAAGAAGCTCATCGATATTAACACCTAGGGCTGCCGCATAAGCAGGGTCAAGGGCATGCTCTGCATCGATAAAGGCAGCAATTCCACCTTCTTTTTGTGTCTGAGCAACAGCATGGAGGGCTACAGTTGTCTTACCTGACGATTCTGGTCCGTAAATTTCGATAATACGACCTTTAGGATAACCACCTGCACCAAGAGCAATATCCAAAGCCAGCGAGCCTGAACTCATAACTTGAACTTTCTGCTCTGCACGCTCACCAAGACGCATAACCGCACCCTTACCAAAATCTTTTTCAATATTCTTCAAAGCATCGTCAAGTGCTTTACGACGCTCATCTCCAAATTTCTTTGTAATTTCTTCTGTTTTCTTTGTTTTCTTAGCCACTTATTTTCCTCTTCTTTCTATAGTTAAAGACAAACTTAAATCAAGTTGTCTCTTGTAATAAAGCTTGGCGAACTAGGTTAAAGGCATAGAGGGTACTAATATATCTAACATCAGAACGACTTCTTCCACCTATAACAACCTTGATCGACCTTACTTGATTCCTATCAGCAATACCAATAAATACCGTACCTGCTGGGTGTCCTTCTAATGAATCTGGTCCAGCTACACCGGTAAGTGCAACTCCATAATCGCTATCTGTTTTAGCTCGAGCACCTTCAGCCATTTTTTCTGCAGTAAAATGACTGACAACACCATGTTCTTCTAGTTGCGACAAGGGAATATCCAACATTTTAGCTTTTTCTTCAATGCTATAAGTAACAAATCCACCTTTAAATACTTGTGAGGCCCCTGAAAAATCAGCAATACTAGCCTGAAATAAACCTGCTGTTAGGCTTTCAGCTGCAGTGATGGTCTTGCCATGGTGCTTAAGCAAACGAAAAGCTTCAAAGGCTAAACTATTAGACTCTCCATATCCATAAATGAAATCAGATAAGGATTTGCCATCTAGAGTTTTAGTCGAACGAATTTGTTTTTCTAAAACATCTAGTTTTTGATCTGCTTCTTCTTGCGAAGAAGCCTTCGTTGACAAGCGAAGTGTTACTTCCCCCACTTTAGCGTATGGAGCTATGGTTGGATCTGTTTGGTTAACAATAAAATCCTTAAGAACAGTCACTAATTGACTTTCTCCAACGCCGAAGAATCTTAGGACTCTCGAATAAAGACTTGAGTGATTCTCAGTAAGAGCTGGAATAAGTTCTTGATTCACCATAGGTTTGAGTTCACTTGGTGGACCAGGTAAGACTACATAGGTCACCCCTTGAGCAGTAATAATCCCTCCAACTGCAAGACCTGTCGGGTTTTGCAGGGGAATAGCCCCCTCAACAATTTGTGCTTGACGTTCATTATTAGGCGTTCGTGTGTGTTTAGGACGAGTAGCAAAGAAACTATCCAGTTTTTTACTAGCCTCCTCATCAAAAACGAGTTCTTTTCCTAAAAATTTAGCCAGGGTTTGCTTGGTTAGGTCGTCCTCAGTAGGGCCAAGTCCACCACAAAGTATGACTAAATCACTACGCTGACTGGCTTGATCAAGAACTGAAAGTAGGCGGCTTTCATTGTCTCCTACTGCTGTGTGAAAATACACGTCAATTCCTAGTTCAGCTAGTTTCTCAGATAAAAATTGGGCATTGGTATTGGTGATCTGCCCGGTTAGGATTTCAGTTCCTACTGCAATCAATTCAGCTTTCATTGGTTCACCTATATTACTATTCGTAAAATAATCTCAAAAACATGTTCGTTTATAAACTAACATGTTTTGCTCGTCTTGTCAATCAAATCCACTCATTTATTTGAAGTCACAGTTATTTTCATGATCATTCACAAATCCTGCGGCTTGTAAAAATGAATATATAGTTGTCGGTCCTAAAAATTTGAACCCTCTCTTTTTTAGATTGTTGGCAATCTGTTGGGATAAAGCAGTTGATGATGGGACGTCCTTATATGTGGGTACATTATTTATCAAGGGCTTTCCGTCAAAGAAATGCCAAAAATAATGGGACAGGGAGCCAAATTCATCTTGGATTTTTAGTACTTGTTTGGCATTATTTACGGTTGCTTCTAGCTTAAGTTTGTGCCTAATGATGTCTGGATTTTGAAGCGCATCTTCAAGTTCACTTAGGCTAAACTGGGCAACACGCTCAATATTATAGTCATGAAAAACACGATTAAAGGCCTGTCTTTTATTTAAAACGGTTAACCAAGAAAGCCCTGACTGATAACTTTCTAAGCAAAGCAGCTCAAAAAGTTTTTGGTCGTCACCAATAGGCTTTCCCCACTCCTTGTCATGATAATCACAATATAATTTATTGTTTGTTGGAACCCAACGACAACGATTGACCATTGCTTACCTCATTTCATCAACATTTTAAGAGCCGATTTAATGTATTGCTCTGCCGTTTCATTAGTTCCTTCGAAGAAGGCCTTGATTTTCTTAAGTTCTGTGGCTTTATAACCAAGAGCAATCAAGGCTTCCATAGCCTCATCCAATTGATGATTCCCTTCAGGTTGACTTGGTGTCGTCTTGGTCGTTTCTGTTGGTAACTCTGCAAATTTCCCTGCCAAATCCAGAACCATTTGTTGAGCTGTCTTTTTACCAATCTTTGGAAACTTCATCAAGTACTTGATGTCACTATTATCAACAGCAGCAACCAAGCCTTGATTATCATCTACAGCAACAATGGCTAGGGCAGTCGTCGGACCTATTCCAGAAACTGAAATAAGCTTAAGGAAGACCTCTTTTTCATCTTCAGTATGGAAACCAAAAAGAAGGTGGGCATCGTCTCTAATAACCTGATGAAGATAGACTTGGATAGTCTGATTCATTTGGTCAGAAAAACTATATGGATTCGCTACAGTGACAATATAACCTAAGCCGTTTGCTTCTATAACAATATACTTGGCGGTAATTTTCACTAGAGTTCCCTTGATGTAATCATACATGGCGTGTGATTTCCTTTCTCGTTCGTTTCTTCAATGGTTTGCTTTATCATTTTATACTTGTAAGATAATTGTCTTGAGTGTTTATTTTGTCATCTCAAGCACTGCTGTACTATTGTAACAAAAAATCCACTCGAAAGTGGATTCTGTTTGCTCTATTTTAAGGATGACTACTCGTCTTTAAAGTATCTGTAATCATCTTTAGACCTAATAGAATATATGTTACAACGCCTAAAGTAAAGGCAATGCTAGAAACATTTACGAGAGTATTCTCCAAACTTGGTTGACCTAACCAGGCCAAAATATAGAAAATCAAGCTAGTCGCTAAAAATGTTAAGCCAACAAGTAAAAAGTGTTTATTAGTTTTTGTTAGGTGTCTCATCACTATACCTCCTAACTTAAAAATCAGGCAATCATCCTACAATAATCCGCTAAAACATTAGAAGATTCCTCATCTTCACCACTATTATAAATCTAACATTCCTATTCGTAAAGCAAGACCAAAAAAAGTTTTAATACTTCCCTAGGTCACGTAGACTCGTATGATTTTCTTGGATACGACGGAACATTTTTTCCATATCAGACTTGGTAAAGTTGACAAGTACTGGACGTCCGTGAGGGCAATTGTAGGGATTTTTACACTGTGCAAGCTGTACTAGGAGGTCACGCGCAGAGTAATCATCAAGAGCATGATTGGCCTTGATTGAACGTTTACAACTCATCATGATGGCCAACTCAGCACGGTAGGTCTTAACAGACACTTCATTCGTCAAAAGAAGCATGTCACACATTTCATAGACCGCTGATTCAATCTCTTCTTCCTTCATCCAGATAGGATGTTCACGAAGAATGAAGGTGTTATTCCCATAAGGCTCTAAATAGATACCAACCTGATTCAGAAGGGACATTTTTTCTTGTAAACTAATGTAGTCTGAACCTGAAAATTCAAAGAGATAGGGAACCAAAAGCTGCTGTAAACTGCTGTCAACCTCACCAATCTTTTCGCGATAGTACTCATACTTGACACGTTCTTGGGCAGCATGCTGGTCAATGATGTAAAGTCCGCCTTGTCCTTGAGCAAAGAGATAGGTTCCATGCATTTGACCAAAAAACTCCAACTCAGGGAAGGTTGATGTTTCCTCATTGTCCAGATTTTCAAGCATGCGCTTCATTTTCGACTTGTTTTTATAATCAAGTTTTTCGTGTTCGCTATCACCTTCATCTACTGAACGTTGTGCCTGTTTAACAGAAGGTTGCGGTTTATTTTCTACCGATGAAACTGGTGACTCTGATACAAGAGGTTTGATATCTTCTTGGACTGTCTCTGGTTTGACAAAGAAATCATTACGACTGCTATCGTAGTAAAGATTGGTTTGTTTGAGTGGAAGACTGGTTTGAACTGGCTTAGCTGCACCTCTGGTACTAGACTTGGCTAGATTTTCAAGGGCATCAGGAATCAAATCCTGCTCTCTAAGGCTTTGAGCAATGGCTGAGCTGATAAGGGCCATGAGCTCTTTTTCTTTAGAGATACGTACTTCCTGCTTTGTTGGGTGAACATTGACATCGGCCAAGTAAGGATCAATCTGAATATCAATAACTGCAATAGGGAAGCGTCCTACCATGAGTTTAGAGCCATATCCATCAAAAATAGCACGGTTAAGCAGGAAGTTTTTAATATAACGTCCGTTAATGAGAATCGTGATGTAGTTACGATTTGCACGGGTCAACTCAGGGAGACTAACATATCCAGAAACTTCAAAATCAAGGTCAGAATTTGAAATCTCCACCATTTTTTTAGCCGTTGTCAAACCATAAATACCAGCAATAGCTTGACGGAGGTCTCCAGTACCTGATGTCTGTGTCAACTGACGACCATCATTAAGCAAGGTAAAGGCAACCTCGGGATGAGCTAGACTTAGACGATTGACAACATCGACAATATGAGCCAACTCAGCCTGTAAACTCTTCATATACTTGAGACGAGCTGGGGTATTATAAAATAGGTTTTCAACGGTAATCTTTGTTCCAACTGGTGTTGAAATAGGGTCCTGACTCTCAATTTCTCCACCTTTAGCAACCAGTTTAGTCCCATAGGCTTCTCCATCCGCTGCTGTCACAATAGTTAGGTGGCTGATAGAAGCTATTGATGGTAGGGCCTCACCTCGAAAACCAAGGGTTCGAATACGAAAGAGATCTCCTTGATTTTTGATTTTACTTGTTGCATGACGGCGCAAACTCATGGCCACATCAGCTTGAGCCATTCCTTCACCATTGTCTGTGATTTGAATTTTTGAGAGGCCTGATTCTTCAACTTCAATGGTAATCTGGGTGCTGCCTGCATCAATAGCATTTTCCACCAACTCTTTGACAACACTGGCTGGGCGCTCTACGACCTCACCAGCAGCAATCTGGTTGGCTAACACCTCAGGTAATTCGATGATTTTTGGCATAATTATTATTTTCCCTTCTAAAAGGTTGAGAGATCATTGTTTCTAACTGTTACTGATGCTTCCTATAAAGCCATAACTCACACACAACTGTTAGCCAAGATAAGGCTGTGGCTATAACAATCATATCCCCATGACGAAGGTTGAACCAAATGAGCCCAGAAAAAATCAAGAGATAGATGACTTGGAAAATCCATTGGTAGGTTTTGGGTGAGCTTGTCGAATCCATAAACTGCTTCACAAAGAAATAAAGCAAGAGCAAGTTCAGTGTTAGCGCCTTTTCAAAAGGTGTAAAAAAGCTCAAAATCAGACTGCAGACAAGAAAAATTCCTGCTAGCCATTTCATTATAGATTTCATGTGATTACCTCGTCAGTACGTTTTCATTAAGTATAGGGGTTTTCTAAAATATTTTCAACCACTTAAACACTATATAGGACCACATAGACGAGCGCTATTGCTGTGGACTAGTAAATAGTGTTTAATAAAGGTGTGAAAGGGAGGAGGCCTCCTCAATTACAAATAAGAAAGGATAGTTATGAAAATAAAAGTTCAGATTGACTCGGTATTTCAAGAAGAAATGTTGCAGATTCAGGCACCTAGTCGGACGCCAAAGATTCAGCAAGTCGTCGAGTTTGTTGAAAGTTTGGATGACAACCAGCGACTCAAAGGAAAAAAAGATGGAGAAACTTATCTTATTGAACCCAAAGCTATTTCCAGAATTTACATCGAAAATCGGCAGGTTCTAGCTGAAACTATTCAAGGAGAGTACCATTTAGGCTTACGTCTCTATCAAGTTTTAGAAAAACTCCCATCTTACTTTATCAAAATCTCACAATCAGAGATTGTCAACCTCAAAGAAATTGAGCGCTTCAACATTACCCCTAACGGCCTCGTTGAAATTCACCTTAAAAACAAGGAAACCACTTACTCATCACGCCGTTACCTCAAAGCAATTAAGGAGAAATTACAATGAAAAAGCAACTTTTTAAATCAGGCACAAAGGGCATCCTTATCGGACTTGCCGTATCCATGATTATGTCTCTTATCTGGGCACCAAGCTACATGCCTCTAAATCCCCACTCAGCCATTGGACAATGGATGACGTCACATCAGGTTCACGGATCTATAGTATTAGCCTACTGCCTCATTACTTGGTTTGCAATCGGTATCCTCTTTGAAGTCGCTAGTTATATTTTCCGTAAGGCTGAGTGGAGTTTGCTTCGCGCAACCATCACTCACTACGCTTTGACCTGTCTAGGTTTCATTCCACTAGCTACCCTCAGCGGATGGTTCCCTCTACGTTTGACTTTCTACTTGGAGCTAGTCATTGAATTCAGCCTTATCTATCTGCTCGTTTGGGTCTTCTCTTATTGGAAAATGAAAAAGGATATTGAAGAACTCAACCAAGAATTGAAACATCTGTAAAAGACAAGAAGCCTGTCAATTGACAAGCTTCTTTTATAGTTTCTGTTTTAAATCTGCTACAGCCATCATGACCTGCATCGGTGTCATATTGTAAATGTCCAAGTCTCGTAACTCTTGAAGAACTGGATTTTCAGTAAAATCATCAAAGAGAGAGATTTGCTCATTAATATGCGTTTCAGTGACAGGCTTCTCTTGAGGCGATACCTTTTCCTGAGGTTGGATAGTAACTGTCTCGCCCTCTAATTGTGTCAAGATGGTGTCAGCACGTTCCAGTAAATCTGCTGGTAAACCTGCAATCTTAGCCACATGAATACCATAAGATTTATCGGCTGGACCATCGACAATCTTGTGAAGGAAAGTCACCTCTCCGTCCTTTTCAAGTGTCGCCACATGAACGTTGACAAGGTGTGTCAAAGTATTTGACAGGGCTGTCAACTCATGATAATGGGTAGCAAACATGGTTTTAGCTCCTACCTTGTCATGAATAAACTCAATGATAGACTGAGCTAGAGCCATACCATCATAGGTGGCTGTTCCACGTCCCAACTCATCAAAAATAATCAAAGAATTAGGTGTCGCCCGCTTAATAGCCTGGTTAGCCTCCATCATCTCAACCATGAAGGTTGACTGACCTGAAATCAGGTCATCTGCAGCACCAATACGTGTATAGATGGCATCAAAAACTGGCAAATCAATACTATCTGCTGGTACGTAAGACCCCATTTGAGCCATAACGACTGACAAAGCTAACTGACGCATATAGGTAGATTTACCACTCATATTTGGTCCTGTGATGAGCTGAACATTGGTCTGACTGTCAAAGGTAATCGTGTTTGGAATGTATTCCTGAACGCCCATAACCTTCTCAACCACCGCATGACGACCTTGATCAATAACAATACGATGCTCATCATTGAACACAGGACGAACATAATGATTAGTCTCTGCTGTAACTGCCAAACTCTGAAGCACATCGACTGTCGCAATGGCCTTAGCCAAAGATTGCAAACGGTCAATATAGCGTTCAACCTGCTCACGGACACGCATGAAAATATCATATTCGAGCGTTGATGACTTTTCACGTGCCTCGAGCATCTCACCTTCAATCTTAGCCAACTCAGCAGTTCCAAAACGCTCCGAATTTTTCAGGGTTGCCTTGCGGAAGAAATGATCAGGAACCAAGCTAAGGTTAGAGTTGGTCACATGAAAGTAATAACCATCTTTACGGTTATAATCAATTTTTAGTGTTGTAATACCAGACGCTTCACGTTCCTTGGCTTCGATGTCTGCGATCCATGACGTTCCTTCACTCATCACCTTGCGATACTTGTCCAAGGTCTCATCAAAACCAGCACGGATAATGCCACCTTCTGTAATGGTTGCAGGAGCATCTGGGTCAATAGCCGAACGAATCAGACTTTCTAATTCTGGCAGGGTATCTAACTCTTGTAAAAGACGTGACAAGGCCTCGTCATTAAAAGACTCCAAAATCGCCTTAATAACTGGAACCTGAGCTAAGGTATGACCTAGTTGAATCAAATCTTTAGGGTTAGCCTTTCCGAAAGAAACACGACTAGCCAAACGCTCAATATCGTAAACCCCTTTAAGACTCTCAGTCAGGTCACTACGCTCAAAGAAATTGTCCAAGAAAACTTGGATAATATTCTGACGCTCCATGATTGCAGTCTGATTCACTAAAGGACGGTCAATCCAAGTTCGTAAGAGACGCATTCCCATAGCTGTCTTGGTTTCATCCAAGAGCCAGAAAAGAGAACCGTGTTTCTTACCTGTTCTAGCATTTTCCAGCAAATCCAAACTTGACTTGGTCGTATAAGACATCTGCAAGTAATCCTTAATCTCATAGTGCTGAGCCTTTTGTAAATGGCTCAGCTCACGCATCTGAGTACGGTGCACATACTGGAGAAGTTTACCCGCTACACTGCTTTCCAAGTCTGTCAAGCTAGTGTCAATCAAGTGGACATCATCGTAAACCTCTGTTTCCTTGGAAAGTAGAAGGGTGAGTTGCTTCACCAAAACTTGTTCATCAGCTTCAGGTAAATCATAACCAACTACTACTTCACGTGCCTTAAGGTTCTGAATTTCACTACAAACTGAACTGAAATCGTCCAACTCTGTCGCAAAAAATTCACCCGTTGACACATCCATATAGGCCAGGCCGAATCGACTTCCGGCCTTGTCAATGGCTACCAAGAAATTGTTGGCATTATCAGGTTTAGAACTGTCAACCACTGTTCCTGGCGTGATAACCTGAACCACCTCACGCTTAACCACACCAACAGCCTGTTTAGGATCCTCCATCTGCTCAGCAATGGCTACCTTGTAGCCCATCTCAACCAAGACATCAATATAAGATTGAGCTGAATGATAAGGAACACCAGCCATAGGAATGGGATTATCGGCGTTCTTATTACGACTGGTTAGGCTAATTTCCAAAATCTGGGCAGCCTTAACGGCATCATCATAAAATAATTCGTAAAAATCACCCATACGGAAGAGCAAAAAAGCATCTGGATAATTTTCCTTGATATCCAAATACTGCTGCATTCCTGGAGATATTTTTTCCTTAGCCATGTCTTAACTCCTCGTTAATCCTTTCTTCGATAGACTTGGTCACATATTGGATCAAGTCACTGGCATCCTGCATTTTTTGACGGTAGTCCTGAACAATGGGTAAATTTTCCAACTCATGTTGAATCAAATCTGCCTGCTCACCTGCCTCCTCATAGGCACGTTGTTTCTCAATTTTTTGAAAAAGTACTGCTTCTTGTTGATAAGCCTTCATCTGTCCAGCTAGATGACTGATTTGAGGGACCTGTCCAATAGCTTTCTCAGCCTCTTGAAAAGCAAGAACCGCCTCATGGTGTTTGAGGAGGTCAATTAACTCTTCTTTGGCTTTTTGGAGATCCTGATGAGGAGTATTCATCAGTGAAACTCGCTTTCCAGTTTTTCAGCAACCACAGCATCCTTACAGATTACCAAGAGGGTATCTGCACCAGCAACGGTTCCTAAAATTTCAGGGTTGCCATCACTGTCAATTAGATTGGCCAAAACATCAGCTTCACCCAACTCCGTGTGAAGGACCAGCATAAACTGGGCACGGGAAACTGATTTGACATAGTCCTTAACCGTAGGATCCAAACTTGGAAGCACATGTTCAGACAAACTGTAGTAAAGTCTGCCTTCTTCATCACGAAGCTTCAAGAGGCCAATCTCACGCAAGTCACGTGATAAGGTAGCCTGAGTAACCGTGATACCTTCCGCCTCTAGGCGTTGCTTAATTTCCTCTTGTGTCCCAATCTTATCTCTTGAAATCATCTGTTTGATAACAGCTTGACGATCTCTCTTCATTATCTTTCCTCTTTTTATGTATATTCTTTGCATATTATAACAGAATTTTTGTATTTTTTCATGAAATTCTTCCCAATAGATGCTTTCTTGTCCCTACCCTATTAACTAAAATAATGGTAAAATAGGTATGAATGACAAGATTTGAAATGGAGTACCTATGAATACTAAAGAACTCATTGCAGCAGAAATTGCCAAAGTTGTTCCCGAATTGGAACAAGAAAACATTCAAAATCTGCTTGAAACCCCTAAAAATGCTGATATGGGAGACCTCGCCTTTCCTGCCTTCTCATTGGCTAAAGTCTTGCGCAAGGCTCCTCAAATGATTGCAGCGGACATCGCTGAAAAAATCGATGCCTCAAACTTTGAAAAAGTTGAAGCTGTTGGTCCTTACATCAACTTCTTCCTTGATAAATCAAAAATCTCAGCGGACGTTCTTGGACAAGTCATCGCTCAAGGCAGCCACTACGCTGACCAAAACATCGGTCACGGACGTAACATCGCCTTTGATATGTCTAGTCCTAACATCGCCAAACCTTTCTCTATCGGTCACTTACGTTCAACGGTTATCGCTGATGCTCTTGCCAACATCGTGGCTAAACAAGGCTACAATCCAGTCCGCATCAACCACTTGGGTGACTGGGGTAAACAATTTGGTATGCTGATTGTTGCCTATAAGAAATGGGGTAGTGAGGAAGCTGTCAAAGCCAATCCTATCAATGAACTCCTTCAACTTTATGTGCGTATCAATGCCGAAGCTGAAAAAGACCCATCTGTAGACGAAGAAGCTCGTGAATGGTTCCGTAAATTGGAAGCTGGTGATGAGGAAGCAACTGCCCTCTGGCAATGGTTCCGTGACGAAAGCTTGGTGGAATTCAACCGTCTCTATGATGAACTCGGTGTTTCATTTGATAGCTACAATGGTGAAGCTTTCTACAATGATAAGATGGATGAAGTCGTTGACATCTTGACAGAAAAAGGACTTCTCCAAGAATCTCAAGGTGCCCAAGTGGTTAACCTTGAAAAATACGGTATCGAACACCCAGCCCTCATCAAAAAATCAGATGGTGCAACACTCTACATCACACGTGACTTGGCTGCTGCCCTCTACCGTAAACGTACTTATGACTTTGCCAAAGCCATCTATGTAGTTGGTAATGAACAATCTGCCCACTTCAAACAGTTGAAAGCTGTTCTTAAAGAAATGGGCTACGACTGGTCTGACGACATGACTCACGTTGCCTTTGGTCTTGTAACTAAGAACGGTAAGAAATTGTCAACTCGTAAAGGTAACGTTATCTTGCTTGAGCCAACTATCGCCGAGGCTGTTAACCGTGCCCAAGCTCAAATCGAAGCCAAGAATCCAAACTTACCTAACAAGGAAGCTGTTGCTCACGCTGTTGGTGTCGGAGCTATCAAGTTTTACGACCTTAAAACAGACCGCATGAATGGTTATGACTTTGATCTTGATGCCATGGTATCCTTCGAGGGGGAAACTGGACCTTACGTTCAATATGCACACGCTCGTATCCAATCTATCTTGCGCAAGGCTGACTTCACGCCATCTACTGATGCTACATACAGCCTAAACGACGTTGAAAGCTGGGAAATCATCAAACTCATCCAAGACTTCCCACGTATCATCAACCGTGCATCAGACAACTTTGAACCATCTATCGTTGCTAAATTTGCTATCAGCTTAGCGCAAGCCTTTAACAAATACTATGCGCACACACGTATCTTGGACGAAAGCCCAGAACGTGATAGCCGTTTGGCTCTTTGCTACGCAACAGCAACAGTCCTCAAAGAAGCCCTTCGCCTTCTCGGTGTTGAAGCTCCAGACGAGATGTAAGCCATATTTAAAACGTCTAAGGGCGTTTTTTTAGTGACCAAAAAAAGAACCCAACACATCATGTTGAGCTCTTTTGGAGATTATGAAAAAGAAAAGTTCGTTGTTCTACAAAAAGTGTAAGCCAACGAGACTTACTGAACAGCGTTCAGTAAAAGTTATTTAGGAGACTTATAGTCTAGCCTCCCTACCTTAAAGAAACCTTAAATCGCAGCAAAAAAATCCCCTAAGGGATTTTCACAGCAATCCAAAGACCACTGAAAAGATACGATTGTACAGGCTTCCCAACCTCTTCTTCCTAATCCTCCAAGGTGACCGCTTGTCCAATAGAATCTTTATATAACTATATTACCTTGTTTTGGAAGGGTTTTCAAGCATCTCCTTAAAATATCCTAATAAAATCTTTAAAAGAAGAAAAAAGCCTAGATTTCTAGACTTTCTTCGGGGAGATTTGTTATGAAAAAGATTTTCACCAGCTCGCCAAAGCTAGTTACTTTATTAGGATGGTTATAATATAAGCTAATAAACTTAAAGGTTGCTTAAAATATTATTCTCTTACATCACTTTTTAAAACGATAAGCAAAATAAGTAATAGTAAGCACTCATTAGAAATATCTATATCTAAAAACCAAGAGGGGACTTTGATACTTCCAATGTCATTCATGATGCGGATGATATTATAAGCAATGCTTACTATTAAGAGACTAAGTTCCGGTAAACAGTTAAATCGTCCTTTTAAGATTGCTAACTCCTCCTTCCTGACAGTTTTCTAGCGATGACTCTATTATAAGGCTGAAAGGAGAACAAAAAATAGTGACATAAATGTCACCATCAAAAAAAGCAGGTCAAACCTGCTTTATGTATATCAATTAGTCACCCAAACCGATGCGTTCGAAGATTTCATCAACACGTTTAGTGTAGTAAACTGGGTTAAAGATTTCGTCGATTTCTTCTTGAGTGAGGCGTGAAGTCACTTCTGGATCTGATTCAAGAAGTGGTTTAAAGTCTACTTGGTTATCCCATGATTGGGCAGTCTTAGGTTGAACAAGGTCGTAAGCTTGCTCACGTGTCATGCCTTTTTCAATCAAAGTAAGCATGGCACGTTGGCTGAAGATAAGACCAAATGTAGAGTTCATGTTGCGGATCATGTTTTCTGGGAAGACTGTCAAGTTCTTAACGATGTTTCCGAAACGGTTGAGCATGTAGTCAATCAAGATTGTTGTGTCTGGTGCAATGATACGCTCAGCTGATGAGTGAGAGATATCACGTTCGTGCCAAAGGGCTACGTTTTCATAAGCTGTCACCATGTGACCACGGATAACACGCGCAAGACCTGTCATGTTTTCAGAACCGATAGGGTTACGTTTGTGAGGCATTGCTGAAGACCCTTTTTGACCTTTGGCAAAGAACTCTTCCACTTCACGTTGTTCAGATTTTTGAAGACCACGAATTTCCGTTGCCATACGCTCGATAGAAGTTGCGATGCTAGCAAGAACCGCAAAGTACTCAGCGTGAAGGTCACGAGGAAGGACCTGCGTAGAGATTTCTTGAGCACGGATACCCAGCTTGTCGCAGACGTATTTTTCAACGAATGGTGGGATGTTGGCAAAGTTACCAACCGCACCAGAAATCTTACCAGCTTCCACACCAGCAGCTGCATGCTCGAAACGCTCAATGTTACGTTTCATTTCGCTGTACCAAGTTGCCAATTTAAGACCAAAAGTTGTAGGCTCAGCGTGCACACCGTGGGTACGACCCATCATGATGGTGAACTTGTGTTCTTTTGCTTTGTCAGCGATGATGTTAAGGAAGTTTTCAAGGTCCTTGCGGATGATGTCGTTGGCTTGCTTGTAGAGGTAACCATAGGCAGTATCTACCACGTCAGTAGAAGTCAAACCATAGTGAACCCACTTACGCTCTTCACCAAGCGTTTCAGAAACCGCACGTGTGAAGGCAACCACATCGTGACGAGTTTGCTGCTCGATTTCTAAAATACGGTCGATGTCAAAGTCCGCTTTTTCACGAATCAAAGCCACATCTTCCTTAGGGATTTCCCCCAACTCAGCCCATGCCTCGTCAGCCAAGATTTCCACCTCAAGCCAAGCACGGTATTTATTTTCTTCAGTCCAAATATTCGCCATCTCAGGGCGAGAGTAACGTTCGATCATGTTGTTTTTTCTCCTTTAAAGCATTTCTTTCATCTTGAACAGGTTAGAATGAAAAATTTCAATTCTTTTTTCAAGTACTTCAACAGTTTTTTCTTTACTATCGTTATAATAAATAGATAGTAATTGACTATCTTCCCTACTGATATCTTTCCGATTATCATCAGGTAGACTATTTAATTTTTCTGATGCCATCGCAATCATGTCTACAATTCTAATTGAAGCATTAAAACCAATAGCAAAAATATTTTTCTTTTCTAAATCTTTCTCTTGAGATACCAAAAAATTATATGAAATAAATAGTAATTTTGAATAATTTTCAAAAAAGTATCTTGTGTTTTCAAACTCTCTTCTAATTTTTAGCGGAACTTCCTCAAGCTCTACTTCCCTCCACTTTTCTAGCAATTCTCCCATAGCACAATGTCTAGCAACGACATTCATTGTGTTTTGAACCCTTGAGTCACTCTGAATATATTCCTCAATACGAACAATATTTTCATATAAAAATTCTAATCCCTTCGGTAATCTTATTCGTCTTAACTCAAGCGCTGTTTTTTCTAGAGATTCCCCCATCTTTTCTTGTTTTGTATTCTGTGCATCTAAAATGTTTGTAATTTCTACAAAAGTTTCTTGCATTTGTTTCTGATTTTCTTCTTGTTTGTCTAAACGTTGCTCTTGCAAAATCAGATCGTCTTTCCTTTCCAAACTCTCGACATGAAAAAGAAATAATGATATTAATATAGGAATCAACATACACAGTAATTGGATAAGGTAATCACCTGGTTTAGTTTCAAAGTTATCAACAATGCTATTCCAATAAGAACAGCTCAATATTATTAATAAAAGTGTAATTACGGCTGTAATTAAGTAAATTACTTTTTTCAAACTTCCTCCTCAACTCTCACCCTCTGGTTTTGTAACTTTCTTCTTCCCACTAGCCCTATATCTCTTCCTGATGGTGTTGAGTTGGGCTTTGAGATTTTGGTAGGCTTGGTGTTCGGGTTGGCCGTGGGATAGGACGGCGACTAGGTCAATGATGTAGTCGTAAGCGGCTTGCAGGGTTTGTTTTTGTTGCTTGCTTTGGCCAATCTTGGTATTGGCTTGCTCGCTGAGGCGGGATTTATAAACCGCAACGAATTTGCTTTGCGCAGCTTGGAGGTTATCATAGTGAGAAGTGATATTAAGGGTTCTCAAGGCTTCTTGATAATCTGGCTTTGCCAATTGTTCCAAGAAACGTGCCAACTGAGCTGACTCTTCCTCATAGGTCACCTTGGTAACGTTTTTGTAGGACTTAATCAAATCTGAAAGCTTGGTGTAGGCTGCCTCCACCGCCTGTCCGTCAACATGAGCGGAGGCTTTTACAAAATTGACCAGCGTTTGGTAGGCATTGTCACGCTTTTGGTCGGCCTCGTCCAAATCCTTGACCACAGCCGATGCTGCTTTGCCCTTTGGCGCGCTCTGATAATTAGCCTAAGCCGTTTCCAAACGGCTAGCGTGAGTCGTGAGCAAGTGCTCCTTGGCAAAAGTTATCAAAGCTGAAACGGTGTCAGCTGTCAACTGCGAAAGCTCATCGGTTTTCAACTTCTCTGTCGCCAGAGACTCAATCCCATAAGTTTTCAAATTCATCTATCGTCTCCTTTTTTTAAAAATATTATTTTCATAAATGATATGGGAGAAAATCCCAAAGGTTTCCCGCAAACAGAAACACATCGTTGGAAAGTCCCAACAATTCTTTTCCAAACAGAATCACATCGTCGGGAAGTTTCAGAGGTCTGATTCTGACGGGGAGGGAATGGGGAGGAGGAAGCAATTGATCACCTTTCATATCGTCTACTTATCAAAATCCCGAAATAAAATTATCTAAACTGTACGCAAGTTTCTTCCAAAATCCACCTATGATTATGTCATCTTCATCAATGTAAAGGCTGCTTTTTAAAATAGTATTTACAAATCGCATATCGTAAGTAAAGGCTTGAACAGCAAGATAATAACCTAGTAATCCTAAAATTATCAGAAACATCAACAATGCTAAAAAAACAACCAAGTCATTTTGCAAACCAGCATTTTCATCAATTAACAGTTTTGAAAGTTCTTCTTTAGGAATAGAATCTTTAAAAAAATTAAGATAGGTTGTAGTCACAAATATTGAAATAGTTGCTAAAATACCACAACTCCAATTTGCAAAACTATTTATTTTTTTCAACGATAATTCTATATCAGAAATTAACATTTCCGTATGTTCGTCATTTAAAAAATATCCTTTTCTAAAAGCTATCGTTAAATTTTTAATATTAATTTTCTCAAAAAGAAAATTAAATCTATAAAGCACTCCCATAATTAATAATAAAGCAACAAGTCCCCCTGAGGAATCTGGATCTTGAGCTCTACCAATTAGAAAAAGCGCATATAAAATCCCATACAATAATGCATACTTCATAACTTTTCCCGTAAGGGAGTCAACTAAACCTATCTGACTTCTTAATAATTTTTTGATCTCAAAATACTTTAATGGCATACCTCTCCTCTAAAAATCCATCCCTTCCCCAAACTCCTCAACCTCATCAGGTTTTTCGCTAAACACTGTGACATGTCCCATCTTACGATTGTGCTTCGCTTCTAGTTTACCATACATGTGGAGGTGGGCGCTTGGATTTTCTGTGACATAACGCTCAGCTGCTTCGACGTGTTGGCCGAGGACATTGAGCATGACAGCAGGTGCATGGAGGTGGATTGCTGGTAATGGTGCTCCGAGAACACCTAGAATATGGGTATCAAACTGGGAGAAGTCGCAGGCCTCGATTGAGTAGTGCCCTGAATTGTGTGGGCGTGGGGCGATTTCGTTGACAATGATATCATCAGATGTCGCAAACATTTCTACACAGAGAGTACCAGAGAGGTTAAGTTGCTCAGCAATCTTCACGGCCATAGCTTTAGCTTTCTCCGCTAGACTATCAGAAATGCGGGCAGGCACGATAGTTTTAGAGAGGATGTTGTTGCGGTGGATATTTTCCTGAACTGGGAAAACCGTCACTTCCTTGCCGTTACCAGACACGATAACCGAAATTTCAAGGTCGAAGTTAACGAACTCTTCCAAGACACACTCAGCTGAGTTAGCAAGGGCATTTGCCTCTTCCAAATCGTCGGCTGATTTGATGACTTTTTGACCATGTCCATCGTAACCGCCTGTCGCAGTCTTGAGAACATATTTTTTAGAAAGGTCAATATCTTCCAAATCAAGGCTAGATGTCACAACCTTGTAAGGAGCAACTGTTACTTTAGCCTTGTTTGAGAGGAAGTCCTTCTCAAAAATACGGTTTTGTGAAATACGAAGCAGGTCTGTCCCTTGCGGGAGCTGTCCTTCTTTGATAACAGCATCAAGACCGTCAGCGTCGACATTTTCAAATTCATAGGTAAGAACATCACAGCGGTTCGCCAACTGACGAAGGGCCTCTACGTCATCGTAGGGTGCCACGATAACCTCAGACACACGAGAAGATGGGCAATCTGCTGCAGGATCAAGAGTGATAACCTTGTGGCCCATGTAGATAGCTGAGATAGCCATCATCTGACCGAGCTGACCACCACCGATGATTCCAATGGTTTTAGTTGAGCTCATTTGTAGACTCCTCTGCGATTTTTCCTTGCTCTTCAGCAAAGTTGGCAAGCGCATCCGCAATGGCCTTGTCTTCTACTGAGAGGAGACGGAGGGCAAAGAGGGCAGCGTTAGTCGCACCAGCTTCACCTATAGCCATAGTTGCAACAGGTACACCACCTGGCATCTGAACGATAGAATAGAGCGAATCCACGCCACTGAGGGCACGTGATTTGACTGGAACACCAATGACTGGAAGGGTTGTTTTAGCAGCAACCATACCTGGCAAGTGAGCAGCGCCACCCGCACCAGCGATGATGACCTTGATACCACGGCTACGTGCTTCTTCCGCATGTTTGAACATGAGGTCCGGTGTACGGTGTGCGGAAACAACTTTCTTTTCGTAAGCGACACCGAAGTTGTCGAGGACTTCAGCAGCTTTTTGCATGGTTGCCCAGTCGGATTTTGAGCCCATGATAATGGAAATTACTGGTTTCATAGTTAATATCCTTTTTCTTCCTTTTTTTGACAATCACCTTAGGTTGTGAGGGACGGCAGCAGCCACCGAAGGTGTCTCATGCCTAAATCGGAAGCCTTAAGTCTTCCGATTTCCCTAAACGATTGGCTGTGTTAGCCAATCGTTTTTTCACAACAGTGGTGATTGTCGCTCATTAGCTCGCTTTCGCTCGCCTTTTTCGACCTACGGTCGCCAATTATTTGTTAGCTTTGCTACCAATGTCATTTCGGTAGAAGAGGCCTTCTGTGTTTTGTTTGTCGAGTTCGTTGTAGATGATGTTTTGGCCATCTTTGACGGTGTCTGCTGTTGTGACTAGCATGTAAACACGTCCTCCGTTTGAGAGGAGATCTTGGCCATTTTCAGCGAATTTAGCACCAGCATAGTAAGTAATGATGTCGCCCACTGTCTTGGCTGGAAGCTTGACACCTTTCTCATAAGCGAGTGGGTAGCCGTTTGAGGCTACAACCACGCCTAGTGTCACACCCTTGTCCGTCCAAGTGATGGCTGGCTCTTTGCCTTCCAAAATATCGGTGATATTTTGTGCAAAGTCAGATGTCAAACGAGGCAAGATGATTTGTGTTTCAGGGTCACCAAAACGTGAGTTGAACTCGATGACTTTAGGGCCGTCAGCTGTCAAGATAAGTCCCGCGTAAAGGACACCAGTGTAAGGACGACCTTCTTTGATCATACCTTCAAGAACTGGCTTGACAATAGTGTCAACCGCTGTGTCAACCACGCTCTGTGACAAGTGAGGAACTGGCGCATAGGCACCCATCCCACCAGTGTTAGGGCCCTTGTCACCATCGTAGGCACGTTTATGGTCCTGAGCCGTTGGCATGATGTAGAACTTGTCCCCATTGACAAAGGCAAAGAGAGAAAACTCTTCCCCGTCAAGAAATTCCTCGATGACCACACGCGCACCTGAATCACCGAATTTATTGTCTAAAAGCATCTCGTGAGCGGCTTCAACTGCTTGCTCAACCGTTTCAGCAACGACGACACCTTTCCCAAGGGCCAAGCCGTCTGCCTTGACGACGATTGGAGCGCCTTTTTCCTCGATGTAGGCCTTGGCTTCCTCGAAATCTGAAAATGTGCCATAGGCTGCTGTCGGAACGTTGTATTTGACCATGATTTCCTTGGCAAAATCCTTAGACCACTCTAGCTCGGCCGCAGCTTTAGTCGGACCAAAGGCTTTGAGTCCTGCTGCATTGAAATCATCTACAATCCCAGCTGCAAGGGCATCATCTGGACCGATAAAGGTCCAAGCAATATCGTTCATTTTTGCAAAGTCAATCAGCTTAGAATGTTCGGAAATTCCGATATTGATCAAATCAAGACCGTCCAATGTCATCCCGTCATTACCAGGAGCCACGAAAACTTGCTCAACGTCCTTAGACTCCAATAATTTCTTGGCAATCGCATGTTCACGACCACCAGAACCAACAACCAAAAGTTTCATTTGAAAGATACCTCAATATCAAATAAGACTAGGGGCAAATGCCCGTTAACGACAATTATTCGGAAAAATTAGCAATTTTCACGAATTATACATAACCATTATAACATATTTGTTCGGAGATATGGGTGTCTATCCAAATTTGGACATAAAAAAGGCGGCTCTAGTATAGCGATAAAGATTGATCTATTTGTCATTTTTTAGCAGAGAATCATACATTAAGGTTATCTTAATTACCATCATCCATATTGCAGGTAATAAATATCCAGTTAAAATATCTACAGCTTCTTTGGAACCTGTTGTAAATAAAATAACCAAAAATAAAATCAAATTTTAGTATTTCCGAAAAAGAATCTTCTATTTCAAAAATATAGTTAATACTACTTTTAAATCTATCTACAACATATCTTAATATTAGTATCAAGATGATATAAATAAAACTATTAGATATTAAGAATGTTACTACTATACCT
>ERZ791680.991-NODE-991-length-22698-cov-6.743364_pt1 | contig 22698 bp, 22 predicted proteins | sample MGYA00510051_ERZ791680 | MGnify/ENA primary metagenome ERZ791680 (study PRJEB30046, sample SAMN00715238) | human gut metagenome | study: EMG produced TPA metagenomics assembly of the A metagenome-wide association study of gut microbiota in type 2...
ATGCTGATGAAGGACGCCTGCGCCCTGCTGGAAAAGGACCCCCTGCGCGATGACGGCGGCGCCGACGACGCCCGCCGTGGCGAGACCGACCTTGTCGGCCGTCGCTTCGACGCCGCCCCAGCCCGGAGGCAGAATCGTCGTTTCGTGTTCGTAGAACGAACCCTTGTCGAAGAAGTTCGGCTCCGAGCAGCCGATGCAGCCGTGACCGGACTGCACGGGCCAGGAGAGACCCTCGTTCCAACGGATGGTCGAGCAGGCGTTGTAGGTCGTCGGGCCCTTGCAGCCGACCTTGTAGAGGCAGTAGCCGAGCTTCGCGCCGATGTCGTCGAAGGTCTCGACGAACTGACCGGCGTCGAAGTGGGCGCGGCGATAGCACTTGTCGTGAATGCGCTGGCCGTAGAACATCTTCGGACGGCCGAGACGGTCGAGCGGCGGGATGCGGTCGTAGGTGAGGATGTAGGTGATGACGCCCGTCATCACCTCCGGAATCGGCGGGCAGCCCGGAACGAGCACGATGGGCTTGTCCTTGATGATTTCCGTGATCGGGACGGACTTCGTGGGATTGGGCTTGGCGGCCTGCACGCAGCCCCAGGCGGCGCAGGAGCCCCAACCGATGACGGCCTTGGCGCCCTTGGCGACGTGCTGGATCTTCTGCAGGAAGGTTTCCCCGCCGGGAATGCAGTTGATGCCGTCTTCGTTGAGGGGCACGTTCCCTTCGACGGCGAGGATGTAGTTGCCGTTGAACTTCCGGATGGTGTCTTCGAGAGCGGCTTCGGCCTGATGACCGGCCGCGGCCATGATCGTGTCGTCGTAGTCGAGCGAGATCATGGAGAGAACGAGGTCCTTCGCCACCGGATGGTAGGAGCGGATGAAGGACTCGGTGCAGCACGTGCATTCGAGACCGTGGAGCCAAATCACGGGCGTACGGGGTTTCGTCTGCATGGCTTCGGCAATTTCTTCGGCGCCGGCGCTGCCGAGTCCGAGACTCGCGGCCGTGAGCGAACAAAACTGCAGGAAGCTGCGTCGGCTGACGCCTTGACGCCGCAGTGCCTGATATTGCGTTTCAAACATGGAGGTTCTCCTCTCGGGGTTTTTCGCCGTCTTCACCGCAAAAGACGGGGACGACGACTTTCATTGTCAAGTCTAGGAGCCGAGCGGAAAATAGGAAAGTCTCCGATGGACTTAGAACGGTGCGGAGAAACGGGCTTTTTGAGCGTAACCACGACTATGCCCTGTTAGTCCCTTAGGATTATTTCCTACAGGAAACCATCTCGGAGAGTAAGAAGAGAGACGATTTCTCGACGCCTCACGACACACTTTGCCGTCGATCTGCGCCGCAACCCGCAATTTTTCCGCCGCGGGAGTGCGGGTTACCCGGCTTTCGAAGCCGACGCGCAAGCGGACGAGGAACCAGACCTTCTTTCGGCCAATGCACCCCTCTCCTTTGGAAATAGAAAGGAGGTTTTTTCCACGACGAATCCCCTCCACGGACGGATGGGCAAAGTCCGGAAAATCGCGCTAGGCTTCTTTCATACGACACAACGAGAAAGAAGGATGACCGAAGGAACCGTTTTTCCGCAGAATCCCGAAACCGCATTTCAGCGCGGATTCGAGCGCATCGCCCGAACCCGCATGGCGGGACTTCCGCTTTTGAACCCCAACCTTTCAGTGCGCGCACTGGGCTTTGAGCGCACGGGGCCGCTTTGGCTCGGCGCTCTCGTGACCCCCTGGTCGATCTTCGCCGTCCTCGCTGCGGCCGACGAAGAGGCGCTCGAGGATCTGCGCGCCCGTCCGGGCGAAACCGTCACGGTGACGCTCCCCGCGGGAGACTTCTCCTTTCTCGGCGCCGACGAGCCCGAAATCGGACGCTATCTCACGCTCTCGCTCGTGAGCCCCGTCTTCGAGATCCCGCGCCAGGACGCGGCGCAGGGCATCGCGCTCGAAGGGCTGAGACTTCTGCGCGAAGGCCTCCCAGAGATCCCCGAAGAAAACGGTACGCCCCTCAAACGCGTGATCCCCATCGAGGACGCACGCGAAGCGGCGGCCAAGGCCGCCCAACCGCAGTCGCGCCGCGCCTTTTTGACCCGTTACTTCCGATGACTACCGCTACTCCCGGCCTCCCCGTCATTCGGCTCGCCCTTGCGGGCGACGCCCTGACGCTCACGAACGAACGCGTGCAAAAGCCCCTCTCGGCGGCTCTCCTCTTGCGCGGAAAGACGCTTTCGCTTTCGCTCGACATTCTGCGGATGCTCCTCACGCTCTGCCCCGAAGCGCATGCGGCGGCGCTCACCGCCGCGGCCCGCGCCGCGGGCCTTAAGGACGCGCCCGATCCGGAACCGCTCGTCCGACGCGCGATCGTCGAAGCCGTGAGCGAAACCGTGCGCACGGCGGTCTACGACATTCCGCGGCGTCACGGGGCGCTCCGCCCCGCGCTCGACGCGGTACGGGGCCTTCGCGCGGCTCATGCGCAGGCGCTTGCCGACAACCTTTCCGACGCCTCGGAAGCGGCCTTTCGGGAAGCGGTCCGAAGCGCTCTGGAGGAAGACCTTCTTTGTGAGGTGATGGCTCTTTTCAACGATTTTTCACGACTCCCGGCGGCGGACGCGAAGACGCTCCTCACGGTTGAAACGCTCGCGGACGACGAATTCGCCTCGCTCGGACAGGAGCTTCTCGACGGAAGACTCGAAGCGCCCCGCGCGGGCGTGCCCGGCGCCTTCGCACGGGAATGCGTCCGTCAGGGACTTCTTCCCGCCTTCCGGCCCAAAGACCTCTTTGCGGCGCGTCTTTCGGAAGTGAATCGCTGGCTCGCCGATGAAGAAACTCGTCTCGGCGCTCTTCGCACGGTCGCGCTCCCCTCGCCCGAACCGGGACACGGAGCCGCCCTCTCGGCCCTCGAAACCGCACGCGGCGCACTCTTTGCCGCGGTCGAGACGGACGGAAGCCGCATCGTGCGGGCGGGCTTTCTCGCGCCCACCGAATGGTCGATGCGTGCGGACGGCCTGCCGCTAGTCTGGGCGAAGCATTTTCTTACGGCCCGCGGGGACGATCCGCGGCTCAAGGAACGGCTCGAGACGCTCTTTGCGGCGTTTGACCCCTGTACCGACCTCGTCTGGGAGGACCGTCATGCATGAACTCTCGCTGTGCGAAGGAATCGTCTCCGCCGTCGAGCGTACGGCCGAGCGCCACGGCGTCGATCGGGTCGCCTCCGTGCGCGTCGCCGTGGGACGACTCGCGGGCGTCGACATTCCGAGTCTCGAATTCGCCTGGCGCTCCGTCACGATGACGGGCCCGCTCACGGGGGCGAAGCTCGTCGTCGAGCGACCCGAAGGCACGGCCTACTGCACGGACTGCGGCGAAACCGTGCCGCTCGGGAGATTCGGCGACGCCTGTCCCAAATGCGGAGGTTTTCGGCTGATACCCAACGGCGGAACCGAACTCAAGGTGCTCGACTTTGTCCCGGCCGAAGACGAAGCCGAAAGAAGCGAGCCCGAAACGAACTGACTTTTGAAAAGGAAACAACACCATGTGCACGACCTGCGGCTGCGGCCACACGCACGATCATCACCATGATCACGATCACCAACACGGGCACGATCATCCTCACGACCACCCGCACGACGACATGAAGCCCCGCCGCGCACACGACGCCGACTTCGGCGCGGACCGCGCCATCGCGGTGGAAGAAGACATTCTGGCGCGAAACGACGAAGTCGCCCGCCGCAACCGCGCGTACTTCAAGGCGCACGGGATCTTTGCGCTCAACTTCGTTTCGAGCCCCGGGTCGGGGAAGACCGAATTCCTTGCGGCGACGATCCGCAAACTCGGCGGACGCGCCAAGCTCGCCGTGATCGAAGGCGACCAACAGACGGAAAACGACGCCGAACGCATCCGCGCGACGGGCGCGAAGGCGCTCCAGATCCAAACGGGCGAAGGCTGCCACCTCGACGCCTCGATGATCGAGCGGGCGCTTGGCGAACTCCGGCCCGAAGACGGGTCGCTTCTCTTCATCGAAAACGTCGGGAATCTCGTCTGTCCCGCGGCCTTCGATCTCGGCGAGGCGCACAAGGTCGTGATCCTCTCGGTGACGGAAGGGGAGGACAAGCCCCTCAAGTACCCCGACATGTTCCGCGCGTCCGACATCATGATCCTCAACAAGATCGACCTCCTCCCCTACGTTCCCTTCAACGCGGAGAAGTGTGAGGAATACGCGCGGCGCGTGAACCCGGACATCCGGATTCTGCGCGTCTCGGCGCTCACGGGCGAGGGGCTTGACGCCTGGCTCGTCGGACTTGCGGAAATGGCGGCCCTCGACTGAGGTCGCCGCCCTCAAGACCAAGGAGGAATCATCATGACGACGGCAAGGCTCTTTCGCGTGACGGGGCTCGTGCAGGGCGTGGGTTTTCGCCCGACGGTGCACCGCATCGCCCGCGAACTCGCGCTCGCTGGCGAAGTCTTCAACGACGCCGAAGGCGTGGGCGTGATTCTCGAAGGCCCCGAAGAAGCGGTTCTGCGCTTTCCCGAGGTCCTTCGCGCGCAAAAGCCGCCTCTCGCGCGCATCGACGACGTCGTCATGACGGAGGTCCCGGCGACGGGCCGCACCGAATTCACGATCACGAAGACGAAGGGCGGCCGCGTGCGCACGGGAATCACCGCGGACGCGGCGACCTGCGCGGCGTGTCTTGAAGACCTCTTCGACCCGGCCAACCGCCGGTACCGCTACGCCTTCACGAACTGCACCCACTGCGGCCCGCGCTTCACGATCACAAAGCGCCTCCCCTACGACCGTCCGCAGACGACGATGGCGCCCTTTGCGATGTGTCCCGACTGTCTGACGGAGTACGAAGATCCGCTTGACAGGCGCTTTCACGCGCAGCCCAACGCCTGCCCCGTCTGCGGACCGAAGCTCGAACTCACCCTGCCCGATCGCACGCCTCTGCCGGGCGATCCCGTGCGCGAAGCCGTGCGGGCGATTCGGGACGGGAAGATTCTGGCGGTGAAGGGCCTCGGCGGCTTTCATCTCGCCTGCGACGCGCGAAACCCCGAAGCGGTCGCAAGACTCCGCGCGCGAAAGCGCCGAGACGAAAAGGCCTTCGCCCTCATGGCGCAGTCGGTCGCATCGGCCCGCCGCATTGCGCTCGTGACCCCCGAAGAGAAGGAGCTCCTTGAGAGCGTCGCGCGTCCGATCGTGCTCCTCCGAAAGCGTCCGGGCGTGGAATTGGCAGGCATCGCCCCGGGCCTCGCGGACGTGGGCGTGATGCTCCCCTACACGCCGCTTCACTGGCTCCTCTTTCACACGCTCGCGGGAGAACCCTCCGGAACGGCCTGGTGTTCGGAAGCCTCCGACGCGCTTCTCGTCATGACGAGCGCGAATCCGAGCGGCGAACCGCTCGTGATCGACAACGACGAAGCCTACGATCGGCTCGGGGACCTCGCGGACCTCTTTTTGCTTCACAACCGAGACATTCTGATCCGCTGCGACGACTCGGTCGTGCGGCGCGTCGCGGGAAAGACGCTCTTCGTGCGCCGCGCCCGCGGCTACGTTCCCGATCCGATCGCGCTCCCGCGCGCGATGCCCTCGACTGCGGCGACGGGCCCCTACCTCAAGAACACGGCGGCCCTCATCCGCGAGAAGGAACTCTATCTCACGCAGCACAACGGCGACCTCGAAGGGACGGGCACGCGCCGGGCGCTCGAGGATTCGATCGACCACCTCGCGGGTCTCTACGAAATCACGCCTCTTCTCTACGCGTCCGACACGCATCCGGACTTTCCGTCGACGACGCTCGCCGAAACGCGCGCGAAGCGCGACGGGGTTGCGCACTTTCTCGTTCAGCACCACGCCGCGCACGTCGCGGCCGTGATGGCGGAATCGGGCGCGTCGGAGGGCGTCGGGCTCGCACTCGACGGCACGGGCCTGGGCGACGACCAAACGATCTGGGGCGGCGAACTTCTGCGCGTGACGCCCCGGGGCTGGACGCGGCTCGGGCACCTGAAGCCCCTCCCCTTGCCGGGAGGCGACGCCGCGGCGCGCGAACCCCGCCGCGTGGCGGCCGCCGTTCTGACGCTTCTCGGACGCGAAGCCGAAATTCCCGCACGATGGCCGGACCTGCCGGGCGCCGCGCTTTTCGGACGGCTCGTACACTCCGAACTCTGCCCCGAGGCTTCGTCAACGGGCCGGCTCTTCGATGCGGCCTCGGCCCTTCTCGGGCTTGTCGCCGTGCAGCACGACGAAGCGCGCGCCGCGATGCTTCTCGAAGCGGAAGCCGAAAAAGCGGACGAAGCGCCCCTTTGGGACGATGCCGTGCGCGTCGAGGACGGCGTCCTCGATCCGCTGCCGATTTTTGAAAGGCTCCTCGCCGAACCCGACCGGGCCCGCGCCGCGGCCGGGTTCATCCGCACGCTCGCGCGCGGCTTTGCCGGTCTCGTGCGCGCTTCGGGCGTGACGGGACGGGTGGCCGTGACGGGCGGATGCGTGATCGACCGCCCCTTTACCGAGGCGCTTCTTGCGGACCTCGCGGCCGTCGGAGTCGAGGGCGTTCTCCCCCTGAAGGCGCCGCCGGGCGACGGCGGCGTCGCCGCGGGCGAAGCGTGGCTCGCGGCCCTGGCGCAGGAAGCCGGAGTCGTCCCGGGACCGGTGAACCATTGAACGAAAACGACCGGGCGTCCCGCACAATGGACGGCGGCGCCCGCATAAACCAGAGAAGGAAACGGAACATGTGCTTGGCCGTGCCCGCACGGATCGTGCGGATGGATTCGCCCGTCGAAGCGCTCTGCGACTTCGGCGGCGTCAAGAAGACGGTGGACGTGACGCTCATCGAAGCCCCGAAGGTCGGGGACTGGGTGATCGTGCACGTCGGGTTCGCGCTCGAGAAAATCGACGAGGAAAAGGCGCGCGAGACGCTTGCCCTTCTCGCCCGGGCCGCGAACCTTTCCGAAGACCCCGAAGCGGAGGCTGCGTCATGAAGTGGGTCGACGACTTTCGCGTACCCGAAGAGGTGCGCGCTCTTGCCGACGCGGTCCGCGCCGAAGCGGATCCCGCGCGTCAGTATCGATTCATGGAGTTTTGCGGCGGCCACACGCACGTTCTTTCGCGCTGGGGCCTGACGGGGCTTCTTCCGGAAAACGTGCGGATGATTCACGGACCGGGGTGCCCGGTGTGCGTGCTCCCCGTCGGGCGCATCGAAATGGCGGCGGAATTGGCGCTTGAGAAAAAGGTGGTCGTCTGCACCTACGCGGACACGCTGCGCGTTCCCGCCAAAAAGGGGCGCTCGCTTCTCGCCGTCAAGGCCGAGGGCGGCGACGTGCGGCCCGTCTACTCTCCCGTCGACGCACTCAAGATCGCGCGCGACAACCCCGAGCGCGAAGTCGTCTTCTTTGCGATCGGCTTTGAGACGACGACGCCGCCGACCGCCGTGGCGCTTCTGCGCGCCAAGGAAGAAGGCCTCAAAAACTTCACGGTGCTCTCTTCGCACGTCCTCACGCCGCCCGCCATGCGGCACATCCTCACGACGGCCCCCGAGCGTCCCGACGCGCCGAAGCTCGACGGCCTCGTCGGACCCGCGCACGTCTCCGTCGTGACGGGCTGGGGCGTCTACCGGCCCTTCGCCGAAGAATTCCGCATGCCCGTCGTCGTGGCGGGGTTCGAGCCCGCCGACATGATGCTCGCGATCCGCATGCTGGTCTCGCAGGTGAACGACGGCCGCGCCGAAGTCGAAAACGAATTCACCCGAGCCGTCACGGAAGAAGGCAACCGCACGGCGCAGGTTTTGACGGACAAGGTCTTCACGCTTCGCGAAGCGTTCGAATGGCGGGGACTCGGAGTCGTACCGCATTCGGCGTTGAAACTTCGCGACGAATGGGCGGACTTCGACGCCGAGAAGCGCTTTTCGCTTCGAGAGCGGCGGATTGCCGACCACAAGGACTGCGCCTGCGGAGCGATTCTGCGCGGAGAAAAGAGTCCGGGCGAATGCCCCCTCTTCGGCACCGTCTGCACGCCCGCCCATCCGATCGGCGCCTGCATGGTTTCGAGCGAAGGCGCGTGCGCCGCGGAACTGCGCTATGCGCCCCGTCGAAAGGAGAACAGCAAATGAGTATTTCCCCCTCTTACGCCCGTTCGCTCGATCTTGAGTGCGGCGCCGTCGACATGACCCACGGCGCGGGCGGACTTGCGACCGAACAGCTTATCCGCGAAGTCTTCGCGAAGCACTTCCGAAACGACTGGCTCGAACAGGGCCACGACGGAGCACTTCTCCCCGCGCTCAAAGGGAATCCCGTCTTCTCGTCGGACGGCCACGTCGTCAAGCCCCTTTTCTTTCCCGGAGGCGACATCGGACGACTCGCCGTCGCGGGGACCGTGAACGACGTCGCCGTCTGCGGCGCGAAGCCTTTGTATCTCTCCGCCTCCTTCATTCTCGAAGAGGGGCTCCCGCTCTCCACGCTCGACAAAATCGTGCGCTCGATGGCCGAAACCGCCCGAGAGGCGGGCGTCGCCATCGTGACGGGCGACACCAAAGTCGTTGAAAAGGGCCACGGCGACGGACTCTACGTCGCGACGAGCGGCATCGGCGAGAAGATTGTCGACTACGTGATCGACGGACGCAAAGCGCGTCCGGGCGACGCGGTCCTCGTCACGGGCACGATCGGCGACCACGGGACGGCCATTCTTTCCGAGCGCGAGAGCCTCGGCTTTGAAACGGAAGTGGTGAGCGACGCGGCGCCCCTCAACCGCATGATCGAAACGCTCCTTGCCGCGGTCCCCGTCGTGCACGTGCTGCGCGACCCGACGCGCGGAGGCGTCGCCGCGACGTTGAACGAGATCGCGCATCAGAGCGGCGTAGGCGTGGAATTGGACGAACGCTCGCTTCCCGTACGCCCGGCCGTTGCGGCCGCCTGCGAATTTCTGGGGCTCGATCCCCTCTACGTCGCAAACGAAGGAAAGCTCCTCGTCATCCTTCCCGAGGAACACGCCGAAAAGGCGCTCGTTGCGCTTCGCTCCGACCCGCACGGCGCAGACGCGGCCGTGATCGGGCGCATCACGGAAGAGCACGCCGGAGTCGTCGAAATGACGACGCTTCCGGGCGGAAAGCGCCTTGTCGACTGGCTCCACGGCGAGCAGCTCCCGCGCATCTGCTGAGGCTTTCGGCTCATAACGATTTGAGACGGGACGCGAACCGTGACTCGTCCCCGCCGACCGCCGCTGTTCCCCGCCCCGTCGGACGCTTGACGCGTTGAACGAGATTTTTGAAGCATTTCCGCCGTTCGGACGGCCTTTTTTGGACGATCAGGCAATCAATCGCCAAGAATCCGCTCTTTTCGGACGGGAAACCCCACTACACTTCTAAAAATCAAGGAGGAAGTATGCGCAGACGTCAACTGCTCACCACGTTTCTGGGACTTTCGGGAGCCGCCCTGAGCCTTTCGTTCCCCGCCGCGGCGCGCGCCGAGCAGACCGCCGGCGCCGTCACCGATCTGCTCGGACGGGAGGTGCGCCTGGAGAAAATGCCCGATCGCATCGTCGTCGCCAACTACATCCTCAACTTTCTCATGACGGGGGGCAGCGACGCGCTCAAGAAGGTTGTCGCGCTCCCGCAGGACGGCTGGGAAGCGACGCGCACGGGCGAATACAAGCTCCTCACGCAGGCCTTCCCCACGATCCTCAGTCTCCCTTCGATCGGTGGCTACCACGACAACATCCTCAACACCGAGCGCATTCTTTCTCTCAGGCCCGACGTCGTTCTCGTCAACATTGCGCAATACCGCGAGAACGCCCAGCGCCTCGCCGTTCTCGAGCGCGCGGGCGTGAAGACCGTGGTGCTCGACTATCACGCGATGAAGCCCGAAAACCATGCGGCGAGCACCCGGATTCTCGGAAAATTGCTCGGACGCGAAGACGCGGCCGAAGCGCAGTGCCGCCGCTACGAAGAGGCCCTGAAGGACCTGCAGACCCGAATCGCCGCGCTGCCCGAGGAGAAAAAGCACCGGCGCGTCTACGTCGAATGCGGCAACGAAGGCGTCGGCCGCCTCGGGAACTCGTACAACCGCACCATTCTTTGGGGCGCGATTCTCGAAGAGCTCTCGGCCGCCAACATCGCGGCCGACATGAAGGCTCCCTACGCGCCTCTCGCGCGCGAATTCGTGATCGCCTCGAACCCGCAGACGATCCTCATTGCGGGAAGCATCTGGCGCAACGCGGCGGAAGCCGACTCCATGCGCATGGGTCTCACCGTCACCGAAGACGAAGCGCAAAAGCGTCTCGCGGGCTTTGCCGCGCGGCCTCTCTTCGAGAAGACGGACGCCGTGCGCACGGGCGACGTCTGGGCGGTGGACCACGGCAGTCTGCGCACGATCGCCGACTTCGTCTTCCCGCAGTTCATCGCGAAGATCCTCTACCCCGACGTCTTCGCGGACCTCAATCCGGACGAGGAAATCCGGACCTTCTACCGCAACTACCTCCCCGAAGTGAATCCCGACGGCGTCTATTGTCTGCGCGCCGCGGCGACGGGTGCGAAACGCTGAGGCCGGGATGAGCTGCCACCTGCACTACCGAAACCAAACCCTTCGGCGGGCCGCCTTGCTCGCCGCAGGGGCGGGACTGCTCGTCCTCTTCGTGCTGCTCGACCTCGCGACGGGCACTTCCGACCTGACGGTGGGACGCGTCGCAAAGGCCTTGCTCGCCGGTCCCTCGGCCGAGGGCGTCGACGCCGTGATTCTCTGGGAGCTTCGCCTTCCGATGACGCTCACGGCGCTCTTTGTCGGAACGTCGCTCGCACTGGCCGGCTTGGAAATCCAGAACATCACCGGTAATGCGCTCGCGAGCCCCTCGACCCTCGGCGTCACTTCGGCCGCAAGTTTCGGAGCGGCCCTCGCCATCACGGCGGGCGTCACCGTCTTCGGTCAGCTCTGGATCGGCACGACGGCCGCGGCCTTCCTGTTCGCCCTTCTCGTCTCGGGCCTCATCTATGCGCTCTCCGAGCGGCGCGGCATGACGCCGCAGACCGTGATCCTCGCGGGGATCGTGATGAACTTCTTCTTTTTGGCTCTGCAGCAACTGCTTCTCTACGGCGCGAGCCCCGAAACGGCGCAGCTCATCAACGGCTGGACCTTCGGGAACCTCGAACGCTCGAGCGACCTTTCGGCCGCGGCCGCCGCGGGCTTCACGCTCGTCGCGGCCCTCTGGCTTCTGCCTCGCGCCTGGGCCATGACGGCGCTCACGATCGGGGAGGAACGCGCCCGCAGTCTCGGCGTTGCCGTCGCGCGCCTTCGCGTCGAAGCCTTCCTTCTCTCGGCCCTCCTCATCGCCGGGGCCGTGAGCTTCATCGGGACGATCGGGTTCGTCGGGCTCGTGGCGCCCCACTTCGCAAAACTCACGCTGGGCGACGATCAGCGCTTTTTGATCCCCGGCACGATTCTGGCCGGCGGGCTTCTCATGACGGCGAGCTCCGTCGCGGCGAAGCTCCTCTCGACGGGCGCGGTGCTCCCCGTCGGGATCGTCACGTCGCTCGTGGGCGTTCCCTTCCTCTTTTTGCTCCTTCTGCGGGAAACGGGAGGCGCGCGATGATCAGCCTCGAACTCAAAAACCTCTCCGTCTCCTTCGGTCCGAACCGCATTCTCACGGATCTCGACGCCGTGATCCCGGGCGGCGCCATCACGAGCGTGATCGGACAGAACGGCGGCGGCAAGACCACGCTTTTGAAGGCCGTCGCGGGCCTCGTCCGACACGAGGGGGCCGTCCTCATCACGGAGGACGGGCGCGAACGCTCGAGAAAGTGCGTGAGCTACGTTCCGCAGCTCTCCACCGTGACGAGCCGACTCACGGTCTTCGAAATGGTGCTTTTGGGACTCGTGAACGACCTCTCCTGGCGCGTCACGCCCGAGCGTTTTGAAGAGGTGGACCGGACGCTGCACCGCATGGAAATCGCGCACCTCGCGCAGGAGCCCGTCTGCCGGCTCTCGGGCGGACAAAAACAGCTCGTCTTCATGGCGCAGGCCTTCGTCGCCCGGCCCAAAGTACTGCTTTTGGACGAGCCCACGAGCGCGCTCGACCTGCGCCACCAGTTGGTCGTGATGGAGGCGGCGCGCCGCTACGCCGCCGAAACGGGCGCCGTGTGTCTCGCCGTCGTGCACGACCTTCTGACGGCCTCGCGCTTTTCGCGCTCGCTTCTGCTTCTCGAAGAAGGCCGCATCAGCGCGCTCGCCTCCCCCGAAGAAGTGCTGAGGGCAGAGAAGCTCGAACCCGTCTATCATGTGGATGTAAGTGTGGAACAAAGCCGATCGGGCTTTCTGCAGGTGGTGCCGCTGCGCCCCCACCCGATCGCGCACGAACACGGAGGTCATCATGGCGACCACTAATGCCGCGCTTTCCGCCATTTCGGACTATTGGAACCTGCGTGCCGAGGGATATTCGCTCCATACGCGGGACGAACTCGAAGGCGACGCCGGCCGGCGCCTTGCCGCGCTTTTTGCGGAAACCCTTCCTCTCCCGGAAGGAGGCGGCCGACTCCTTGACGTGGGCTGCGGTCCCGGACTCTTTTCCATCGCCGCCGCGAAACTCGGCTGGAGCGTGACGGGGATCGATCTCTCGCAGCGCATGCTCGACGAAGCCCGCGCCAACGCACAGGAAGCCGGACGTCCCGCAATCTTCCAGATCGGAAACGCCGAAGCCCCCGACTTTGCGCCCGAAAGCTTCGACGCCGTCGTCAACCGTTATCTTCTCTGGAACCTTCCGCATCCCGAAGAAGCGCTCGCCGCGTGGCTTCGCCTTCTCAAACCCGGCGGCAAGCTCCTCGTTTCGGACGGCAACCACTATCTCCACCTCTTTGACGAGACCTACCGCCGCGTCGAAGCCTTGAAGACGCCGCCCGAAGGACACGCTCCCAAGTACGTGGGCGACGTCGACACGACGCCGATGCTCGAAATCGCAAAGACCCTCCCGCTCTCGTCGGTGCATCGCCCCGAATGGGATCAGAAGACCGTCGAAAAGCTCGGCGCCCGTTTCCGTCTCGTAGAAACGACCGTCACCGTCGTGACGGATCCCGCGACGAACGAAAAGCTTCGCGTCGTCGACGGCTTCATCTGGATCGCCGAAAAGCGCTGATTCCCGATTCCTTTTTTCATGACTTCTTCTTGGACAGTCGGCCGCCCGGCAAAGCGGGCGGCCTTTTTTCGCCTGGCCGGACCGTACTCGAGAGGATCTTCCCTGCGGGAAGGATCGTCCAAGGTACGCTCAGAGAGACTTCAGCAGTTCGACGAGGCGTTCGGCATGCACGGTCGAAGCCTTGTTTTGCGACTCAATTTGTTCCTCGGACGTGCGCGAAGCGTAGCTCACGCCGCAGGTGTGGATTTCCCCCGCATACACCATGCGGCAGAGGCGACAGGTCGCCTTGAAGCAGGCAAGAAAATCGTCGAGCGCAAAGCCTACGGGACCGTCCTTCGCGTAGAGCGCTTCGGGAGCGCCCGTCGTGATGGAAAGGACGAGCTTCTTGCCGGAGAGTTTGTCGCCCGTTCTTCCGTGCGAGAAACCGTGCACGAAGGTCTCCTCCATCCAGCGCTCGAGAAGCGAAGGCGCCGAGTACCAGAAAATCGGGAATTGCAGGACGACGACGTCGGCCTTCAAAAGCCTCGCCTGTTCGGCCGCGACGTCGATCCGAAAGTCCGGATAGAGACGGTCGAGCCTCACGATTTCGGCCTCGGGGAGGCGTTCGGCGAGCACTTCCAAAATCTTTTTGTTGGCGACCGACGCGTCGAGATTCGTATGGCCGCTTACGATGAGAATGTTTTTCATCTGAGTATTCCTTCAGTCCATTCGCCGCGGGTTTCGGGAAAACGGTCGCCCCGCGATTGCCTCAGAATACAACGACTTTTTGTCGGGCGCTCGCATCCGGCGGCGATCGTCGCCGAAGTGAAAAAGGCGGCAGACTCCGACGGCCGAGCCCCGTCGGGCTCGATTGCGCAACGTTCACGCCTCGCGAGAGAACAGGCGTTCTTCCGACCGATCGCCGCGCCCTTTCCCGGCGTACAGCGGCACCCGGGCGATAAAGAACCCGCACTCCGGGAGAACTCGGAGTGCGGGTTCCTTATTTTTCGGGGTCCGGAATATCGGCGCCCCGACGTTCCCAGACCGTCAAACCGTCAGATCAGAATACCGAGCTTTTCCTTGAAGGCGGCCACGATCGGAGCCATCTTTTCGGGTTCGGCCATCAGGAGCGGATCCACGAGTTCATCAGCCTCTTCCTTCGTCATGAGACCGAGCTCGACGCAGGCGGCGTCGTGCCGGAGGAGGTTGAATGCGTGTGTTCGCTCGTGCGCACGGTACTCCGGGAGAACATGCTTTCCGCCTTCCGCGCCGATGCGCCGGGATTGGAGGCTTTCGTCACCTGCCCGTCGGAGGGTTCGTAGAACGCAAAGCAAAAAGAACGGCTGCCGAATCTTTTATTCCGTTTTTCCTAAGCATATTCCCGGGCCGCAGCCTCGTAGTTTTTCGCGTGCTCAAACGCCAACTCGAGAAAACGGCGCAGCACGCCGCGCTCTTCGTCTGCGCGTCGCCAACAGAGACGGTAGCCGATGTCGCCAAGCTCGTCCGTTATGAGAACGAGGCGCCGCGCGCCGTCGTCGCGGTAGGTGCGCACCATCTCGGTTGTGAACGTGGGCGCTCGGGGGACGTCATGAGGTCGTGACGAAAGAGAAAAAAGTCCCGATAGACGGTCATCTTGACCGACGGAAGCCGTAACGCTTCGCGCGCCCTATTTCGGAGAAGAGAAGCTCCACGTCTACGACCTGATGGCTCCGGCTCCGGTCGCGGAGAAGGAGGCTTCCGCCATTCCCTATCCCGAAGGGATCGCGATCGTCAAGAAGGCTCTCGGCACGGTCTCTCCCGAACTCTCGGGCTTCCTCGACACGATGCTCGAAAACCGCTGGGTCGACGCAAAGCCCTCGGAAAAGAAGATCGGCGGAGCCTTTTACTCGCGCTTCAACGAATTCCGCATTCCGCGTGTCTTCGCCTCCTACACGGGAACGATCACGACGGTTCTGCAGCAGGCCCACGAATTGGGTCACGCCTTCCACTACTGGATGATGCGCGACCTTCCGGTCGTGCAGACGGAATTTCCGATGACGCTCACCGAAACGGCGAGCACCTTCAACGAAGGCGTCCTCCGTCATCACCTGCAGGCTGAAGCCCTCGCGAAAAACGACCGCGAAGCGCACTTCGGCATGCTCTGGCAGGAACTGCGCAGCGCCGCGAACTTCCTCATGATTCCAAGCTCCGGCAGAGAGTTTTTTCGGGGGCGATCGGCTCTGTCGAACATCCCCCTTTTTTCTGTTTTGGCGCGATACTTTCGAAAGCGTTGCCGATTCTTTTTTCGGCGACAACCCAATGGACCAACCTGAGCCCCGAAAAGACCGCCCGTCTTGTTTCCGGGCCCGTAACAAAAGGAGAAGAATGTGTCTATGGAAAAGATTCCCGGCCCGATGGACGAGGCCGTACTCGCGACGGTTCGCACCGTCGCGCGGGATGCGCGCATGCAAAAGGCGCTCGCGATCGCGCACGATCGAGCCGAAGAAGCGATGGCCCTGCAGGTGCACATTTCCGAAATTCCCGCGCCCACCTTTGAGGAGCGCACCCGCGCCGAAGAAATCGTTCGCCTCATGAAGGAAGCGGGCCTCGAAGACGTCTCGATCGACGAGATCGGAAACGTCGTCGGCCGCCGCCCCGGGCGCAACCCCGAAGGACCGCTTCTTGCGATCGGCGCGCACATGGATACGGTCTTCCCCGCAGGCACCGACGTCACAGTCCGTCGCGAAGGAAACACTTACTACGGTCCCGGGATCGGCGACAACGCCTCGGGCGTGCGCACGGTGCTCGAAGCCGTGCGGGCTCTCAACGAAGCAGGCGTCGAGACGCAGGGCGACATCTGGTTCTGCACGACGGTGGGCGAAGAGGGGCTCGGCGACATTCGGGGAAGCAAACATCTCTTTCGCGAAAAGAACGCCGTCAACAAAATCGACGGATTCCTCGCCGTCGACAATTCCAACATCGGGCGCATTTTGTTCGGAGCGATCGGCTCGCACCGCTGGCGCTTCACGGTGAAGGGGCCGGGTGGCCACAGCTACGGCGCCTTCGGCGAGACGCCGAGCGCCATTCACGCGCTCTGCCTTGCGGGCGCCAAAGTCGCACACCTGAAGGTGCCCGAAACGCCCCGCACGACCTTCACGATCGGCACGATCCGGGGCGGCACGAGCGTCAACACGATTGCGGCCGCCGCCTCCTGCGACGTCGACATCCGAAGCCTTGGCGACCGGGAACTCCTTGACGCCGAAGCCGCGATCCGCTCGGCCTTTGAAGAGGCCGTCCGAGAAGAAAACGAAATCTGGGGCGTGACAGATCCGAAGAAGATGGTCCGCCTCGAAGCGGAAATGATCGGAAACCGTCCGGCCGGCACCCGTCCCGACGACTGTCCGGTTCTGCAGGCTTCGCGCGCGGCGCAGGCCGAGCTCGGTCTCGAACTCACCGACTACATGTCGTCTTCGACTGATGCGAACGCCCCCGTGAGTCTCGGCATCCCCGCGACCTGCCTCTCTTCGGGCGGCAAGCAGATGCGCACGCACACCGTTGACGAGTATTACGAATGCTTTGACATTCACCTCGGACCGCAGCTTCTGATGCTCACGGCCGTCTCGCTCGCGGGCCTCGCCGCGCATGACGGCGGTGAAGCGACGAAGCCGATTCTGCCCGTGCGCTGCTGACGAAGCTTCGTTGAACCGACAAAACGAACGGGAGGTCCACTGGCGGGCCTCCCGTTTTTCGTAGTTTTCCTTCCGACTTGTCAGATGCGGGTCTCTTCCTTGTTGGGATCCGCGAGTGCGCGGCTTCGCTTGACGAGCGCCTCGATGCGCGAGACGTCAAAGCCTACCGGCGCAAAGCGCTCCTCCACGTTCGCGGCGTCAAAGAGACCGCCGTTTCGCGAAAGAATCAGATCGACGTCCTCCTGCGTGAAGGCCGCGCCATTGGCGACGCTCTCGCGGCAGAGTTCGAATTCGCCGTCGCGAAGGTTCGCGCGGAACTTCAGCACGGTATAGGCGAGAAGCCAGTCGGCGTCCGTTTTGGGTTCGAGAAAGCGACCGCGCATGACGTCCGACTCCGTCTTCACGTAGGCGCCGAAATCCCGGCAGGAGCCGAGCTTAACCGCTTCCGACGACGAAGGCAGTCCCTTGCAGACGAAGGTCGCCGTGCCGCCCCGATGAAAGGCCGCCACTTCGTCGATCACTTCGGTTGCGACGTCGAAATGAAGTTCGACCGGGAAATTGCGGTCCGCCCGAACGACGGGCGCACCCGTTTCGTGCTTTTGAATCTCCCGAATCCGTACGTTCGGGAAGATCATCGTCTTTCCTTCATAGATCCGATCGGCCCGGAAGGGATTGTCGAGCGTGTCGCGCACGAGTTCGTCCAAGTCGGTGAGCTTCGTTTCGCCGAAGCGGTCCTTCACCGCCTGTTCGAAATGAAACGTGGGTTGACCCGCCACGAAGTCGCGCACGTCGTTTTGTACGAGCAGATCCACGATGAGGCGCTCTTCGTCCGAGTAGTTGAGGGGCGCGGCGCCCGCGGCAACCGACGCCGTCAACAGGGCGAGCGCGGAGAGCGCCCCCGAAATCGCCTGAATGGGTCGCATGAATAATCCTCCTTTGTCCGACATTCTAGCCGTTCGGCGACCGCCCGCCTTCATTCGACCTTTTCCGCTCTGGGGAGAAGGTTCGAAGCCCTGCACGACGTATCTTCCGAACGAAATGCAACACCCCGCACGAGCCTGGGAAGAATTTCGGCCCCACCTTCTCGTACACCGCAGACACGTTCTGCGGAAAGCCATTTTCATGACTCAGGCGGACCGCTGTTCCCGCAAAGGCTAAACGGTTGCCCCGATACCTCTCCGGAAAGTTTTTCCGCACAATTTGGGCGCCCCGACAACCCCACAACCACAAAAGGCTCCATCCATGTCCAAAAAGACCCTTCTGGAAACGCCCGTTGCGCGGCGCAGTTTCCTCCATGCGTCGGCCATCGGCTTTCTCGCCGGTTTCGCGCTCACGCCGGTCGGCCGTGCCGTAGCGGCGGCCGTGGACGATCTCGAAACGATGTCCTGGATCGCCTGCGTCATCAACTGCGGACACCGCTGCCCGCTTCGTTGCTTCTCGAAAAACGGCCGCGTCATCCGCATCGAAACCGACAACACCATTCCGGACGGCTGCACGCCGCGCCAGCTGCGCGCCTGCCTCAAGGGCCGCAGCATGCGCCAGCGCATTTATTCGCCCGACCGTCTCAAGTACCCGATGAAGCGCGTCGGCGCCCGCGGGGAAGGGAAGTTCGAGCGCATCTCCTGGGACGAAGCTCTCAAGACCGTCGCGGAAAAACTCGAACACACGGTGAAGACCTACGGCAACGAGTCGCTTTATTGGCAGTACTGCTCCGCGCAGCAGTCGCTCGTCAATTCGCGCCGCGCCTGGTGGCGTCTTCTCAACCTCATGGGCGGCTACCTCAAGTACTACGGCTCCTATTCGACCGCCCAGATTTCCGCTTCCTTCCCGATGACCTACGGCGGAAGCCCCGCTTCCTACGAAAGCGAAGTCGCCAACGCCAAGCTCTACGTGGGTTTCGGCAACAATCCGTCGGTGACGCGCGGCTCGGGCGCCGGCAAGTCCTATCAGCTCACCTGCGCGCTCTCGGGCCGAAACCGCCCGAAGATGATCATCATCGACCCGATCTACACCGACACGGCGGTCGGCAAGGCCGACGAATGGATCCCGATCCGTCCGGGCACCGACGCAGCCCTCGTGCAGGCGATCGCCTATGAGCTCATCCGCAACAACTGGGTGGATCAGGCCTTCCTTGACAAGTACTGCGTGGGCTACGACGAAAAGACGCTGCCCGCGTCCGCTCCGAAGAAGAGCGACTACAAGAGCTTCATCCTGGGCGAAGGCGACGACAAGACGCCGAAGACCCCGGAATGGGCTTCGAAGATCACCGGCATTCCGGTGGAAACCATCGTGCGTCTCGCGCGTGAAATCGGCACGACGAAGCCCTGCTTCATCGCGCAGGGCTGGGGTCCGCAGCGTCAGGCGAACGGCGAAGAAACCGCCCGCGCCATCGCGATGCTCCCGATCCTCACGGGGAACGTCGGTCTGCCCGGCACGAACACCGGTCAGCACGAAGGGAACGTCTCCTTCCCGGCCGTCTATCTTCCCGTTGGCAAGAACCCCGTCAAGGCCACGATTCCGTGCTTCCTCTGGACGGACGCGATCGTGCGCGGCAAGGAAATGGACGACATTCACGACGGCTTGAAGGGCGTCAAGAAGCTCGGCCACGACATCAAGATGATCGTCAACTCGGGCGGCAACACCCTCATCAACCAGCACGGAGACAGCAACTGGACGGACGCCATCCTGCGCGACGAATCGAAGTGCGAATTCATCGTCGTTTGCGACAACATGATGACGCCCTCGGCGCGCTACGCCGACATTCTGCTTCCCGACACGCTCGGTCCCGAAACGGACGACATCGCGAGCTCGGGCGGCTCGAACGGCGACACCGCCTCGATCCTTCCGATGCACAAGTCGGTCGAACCCGAGTGGGAACAGCGTCCCTCCTGGGAAATCTGCCGCGGCATCGCGAAGTTCCTCGGCAAGGAAGAGGCCTTCACCGAAGGCCGCACCCAGCTCGAGTGGGTCGAATGGTGCTACGAGGAAACGCGCAAGAAGGCGCCGGAACTTCCGCCCTTCGCCGAATTCTGGAAGACGGGCCCGAAGCAGGCGCTCGAATTCCCGCGCTCGCCCGTGGCGCTCGCCGACTTCCGCAAGGATCCCGAAAAGGCTCCGCTCAAGACTCCGTCGGGCAAGATCGAAATCTATTCGGAACGCCTCGCCAAGATCGCGTCCGAATGGAAGCTTCCCGAAGGCGAACTCATCAGCCCGATTCCGCGCTTCTTCTCCACGTGGGAAATGCCGGGCGACAAGCTTCAGGAAAAGTATCCGCTCCAGTGCTACGGCTACCACGGACACGGACGCATTCACTCGACCTTCCACAACCTTCCGTGGCTTCGCGAACAGTTCCCGGACCACGTCCTCATCAATCCGATCGACGCCAAGGCGCGCGGCATTGAAACGGACGACCTCGTTCGGGTCTTCAACGACCGCGGCACGGTGGAAATCCGCGCGAAGGTGACCCCGCGCATCATGCCGGGCGTCACCTCCATCCCGCAGGGCGCCTGGTACACGCCCGTCATGAAGGACGGCAAGCGCGTCGACGTGGGCGGCAACATCAATACGCTCACGCACCACCGCCCGAGCCCCCTTGCCAAGGGGAACGCCCAGCACACCGTGCTCGTTCAGATCGAAAAAGCGTAAGGAGGGAAGATCATGAAGCAACTCGGTTTTTACATCGACGCCGCCAAGTGCACGGGATGCAAGACCTGCGTCGTCGCCTGCAAGGACGCGCACGATCTTCCCGTCGGGATGAATCTGCGCAAAGTGATCGAATACGCGGGCGGCGACTGGCGCCAGGACCGCATGACGGGCGCCTGGCATCAGGACGTCTTCGCCTACTACCTCTCGATCGCCTGCAACCACTGCGAGGATCCTGCCTGCGTGAAGGTCTGTCCCACGAAGGCGCACTTCAAGCGCAAGGAAAACGGCCTCGTCGTGATCGACCGCGAAAAGTGCATCGGTTGCGGCGCCTGCGCCGCGGCCTGCCCCTACGGAGCGCCGCAGCTCGACGTGAAGGCCAAGAAGATGCTCAAGTGCGACGGCTGTCTCGACCGCCTTGAAAAGGGGCTACAGCCTATCTGCGTCGAATCCTGCACGCAGCGCGCGATCGAATTCGGACCGATCGACGCCCTTCGCAAGAAGTACGGCTCGCAGGCCGTGGCGCCTCTGCCGCCCGTCGAAAAGACGAAGCCCGCGCTCGCGATTCACGCGCCGAAGAACGCCCGTCCGGTCGGCGACGACTCGGGCACGGTGTTCCTTCATTGACCGCCCGGGCGTCCGGCCCGGAACACGGCCGGACGCCGACCGCAGCGTCCGACAGCCCGCCTCTTCGGCGGGTTTCGTTTTTGACACCTGGAAAAGAGGGGAATCGGCTTCTGTCGGTACGCGGAGGACTACAAACTGTACATGAAGTCACGGCAAGCAGGCGAACACGCCCTGGAGAACACCGCGAAATTTATCGAGGAGACGCTCAAGTTACGGGAATCCTCCCCGGCCGTACGGAGAGAATCGAAGAGATTCTCTTCGCATTGGAGCCCGCAGGATCGCTCAGAGACGTGTTGCGCGTCAAAGACTTCCATTCGTTGCGAATCCGTGGGGACAAGAGGCCGACGCGCTACGCGATGTCGGTCTCAGGCACCTGACGCATTACGTTTACGGCTCTGGTTCGGGAGCCAAAAAACCCAAATCCTTCAACGCAAGGTATACGGCGTATCGGTCTTCCGCCGTCAGTCGACCGTAACAGATCTGGCCTTCAAAGGCACTTAGGCTGAACTGCGCGATTTTGGAGTATCGAACGACGGACGGCTTCTGCAAGCCGGCCTGCATCCAGTTTTTCAGCTGCACCTCGCCAGGGAAATCTGGACGTGGTGCATGGCTTGTGACTTTTGCACCCGCGATGAGAACCTGGCCTGTTTTGCTGTTGCAATTCAGCACTACAACCGGACGTTCTTTTACGACATCCGGCTTGTCCTCAAAGTAGAAAGCGAGCCGCCAGACGTCATAGGGCTGAGGATGATGCGCATTATTCGTCATCGTCATCGTCCCGCCACGAGGGTGGCATCATCGTCTTGCCATCGCGCTGATAAGTGTGAATGATTCTTGGGTCGTTCCAGTTCAGGGAAGGCTTTGGAATTCGAACATCAAACGGAAAACCACCTTCCATTACAAAACGCATTGCCAGAACTTTGAGCGCGGTAGAAGCGGGCATGCCCAGTGCTTCTGCGGTTTTCGTAAATTCGGCTTTAAAGTCCGGAGACACTTTCAGGTTGAGGCTTGCGAGATCGGTCATAGAACCTCCGATATAAGCAAAATTCCATCAATACATACCTATTTGCTTACTATCTTACCTCTTTAGAGATTCAAAGGGGTAGAAAAACAACTGAGCCGCTGTTGCTTGGATAGGCTCGTCCCCTTGTGGCGCAGTACACGTTCGGTCCCTTCCTGGCTCAACGGCGAACTCCAGAAGGTTTTTACAAAACGATTGCAGGAGAAGGGATTACCTTTGTCAGCCACCGAGATCGTTGAGGCATTGGAGTCTATGAAAATACAGCACGTGAGCGGCCTGAAGAAAGCCAACAGTCACGTCTACCCCTGCGGCAACCTCGAGGTCGAAGCAGCGACTGCCAGGGACGAGAGTGGAGAAAAGAAAGCCTGTCTGAGTTCTGCGACGAAATCCTCGTCGTCTGCTGTTAAGTGACGTTAATGCGTGAACAATTCGGACGTATAAAACTGAACTCATCGGACACGTAAAAGTGAACACGGCACGCGTGACGGTTCCCGGGCGCAAGAGAGTGAGGATTAAATGGGAGGGGCCCGCGTAGCGGGAGGGCGCCCGTTTATGCCGCAACGACCTTGCGGCAAGGGAACGGCCCGCATAGCCTTAGCTCGAAGGGGCCGGGTTCCCCGGCCCCTCGAGCCTCCACGGCGGCGAGTGGCGGGGTGAATGCCCGGAGG
>ERZ791680.1004-NODE-1004-length-22351-cov-11.184293_pt1 | contig 22351 bp, 16 predicted proteins | sample MGYA00510051_ERZ791680 | MGnify/ENA primary metagenome ERZ791680 (study PRJEB30046, sample SAMN00715238) | human gut metagenome | study: EMG produced TPA metagenomics assembly of the A metagenome-wide association study of gut microbiota in type 2...
GACGTTTAGACGCAAGAAGGACGCTGAAGAGCTTAGTTGCGGATTTGAGGATAAGAAAAATGCGATATTTATAAATTTGCATAATAACATTTTAAAATAACAATAATATGCTAAACTTTACTACTAAGATTAAGACATTATGTCTTTGTGCTATTTCGCTGTTGTTTAGTTCAGCTGTACTTGCTGACACATATCCGACTTCTGACGAATTGATCGGACGTTATCATTTCTCAGGAAAATGTTCAGTTGAAGCACCAAGTATTCCTGCCGTAAATGACTATGATGTAATTATCCTGCCAGCAGAAGGAGAGAATAATCTCTACGTTTGTGGCTTGTTCGGATTTGGTGGAGGAATGTTAACTACTTATAATCCAGAAGATGGAACCTTGACATGTAATACGGATGGTTACCTGTGTTCAAACGTTGATATGTACTCAACTTATACCGGATATTGGTTCATGTATTCATGTACAGAATCCCCATGTATCATGGAAGTGAAGAATGACAATGGCATTATCTTAACTGCTACTACAGGCTTAACGGGAATGGATTTGCTTGCCATGCAAAATATCACTTATGAGGCAGGTTTTGCACTGACAAAAAAATCTGTCAATTTCCCAATAGAAGAGTTGGCGGGTTCTTATGACTTCAAGTCTACATCAGGTGCAATAATCAATTTTATAGAAGATGCTAAGTCTGATTTTACGATTGATATTACCGCTATAGGTGAAGATAAAGTAAACATTCAAGGCCTGTTTGGTTTTGATGACGCTATTGAAGCCACTTATATGAAAGAATCCGGAATTATTCTTCTTCCTCATAATTACACTTTTTCTAATGAAATGATAATGGGGGATGATGAAAAAAATGGCTTGGTTAATTATGAACAATATCCCTATTTCCTCGTTAACGATGGGGCGCTTGAAACTCCAAGCAGTTTTGTTCTAAATAATGGAATTGATGAGGTTTTGGAAATGCCTATACAGTTTTCATTTACTGGTGGAACTGCAGTAAATACAAATTCTGATGCTGTCAAATCAATTAGTTCAAATGATGTAAATATCTCTGTATGTAATGGTACAATAAATGTAGCAGTTCCTGAAAAAGAAAATATTACAGTCTATTCAGTCCAGGGAACCAAAGTCGGTTCTATCAATGGTCAGAATGCTTCATTCAGCAATCTTACTCCTGGATTATACATTGTTAGTGCCGGTAAAACCAATGTAAAGGTAAACGTTCGCTAACTTATTTTTAAGTCCATAAGAAGAGAAACAGCGGCCTTTGACACCCTGTTTCTCTTCATTATTATTAAAGGTACAAAACTTTCATAATGAGAAGAAACCACCAATTTAAGACTTCCACATTCAGAACGTCCTTCCAATCGGTATTGCCTTACGTATTGCCATTTATGTTCTGTGCGCTATCCTCTCAAGCAACTTTTGCCAATCGTTTTACTTCCATTCGAAACGGTTCGTTTTTCCTAATTCAGAATAACACCAGAAGAGTGACTGTCAAAGGTACCGTTTACGATAAGGAGACTAATGAGACCATGATTGGAGTGTCTATTCGAGTCGCAGGAACGGATATCACGACAATAACAGATATGGATGGCAATTTTGTTTTATCCTTACCCGAAGGTAACTATAAGCTGACGCTGACTTATATTGGATATGACAAAGTAGAATGTGAGTTCGATACCAATAAACCCGATAAACTCAAACGTATTGAAATGTCGACTGGTACCACTAAAATACAAGAAGTTGTAGTTACAGGTATCTATCAACGAAAAAAAGAAAGCTTCACCGGTTCTGCTGCCACTTTTGAAGGTGTAGAACTTAAGAAGGTGGGTGCACAAAACATTTTGCAAAGTTTGAAGACCTTGGATCCTTCATTCAAGATAGCTGATAATATTCAGTTTGGATCTGATCCTAACAGAATGCCTGATATTGAAATTCGTGGTAAGAGTAGTGTGATGGGGCTTAAAGAGCAATATGGAACAGATCCTAATCAGCCTCTTTTTATCCTTGATGGCTTTGAAACAGATTTGGAGACAGTTACCGATCTTAACATGAATCGTGTAGCCTCCGTGACCATTTTGAAAGATGCGGCCTCAACTGCCATTTACGGTTCAAAAGCAGCTAATGGTGTTGTGGTGATAGAAACCATTAAACCGGAAAAAGGACGCCTGCGGTTAAGTTACAAAGGTGACTTCAGCGTCACAGCCGCTGATTTAACTGATTACAATCTGATGAACGCCAGCGAAAAGCTCCAATTTGAAGAACTGGCAGGTGTTTATACTGATTTGACGAATAATCCTCTCAACCAGTTGCGTTTGGACAATCTTAAAAATGAAAGAGAGAAAGAAATTGCACGAGGAGTAGATACCTATTGGCTCAGCGTTCCTTTACGTACGGGATTTACACAGAAACACAATGTCTATGCAGAAGGTGGTGAAGAAAACATACGCTACGGTCTCGGATTAAGTTATGGCAACACCAAAGGAGTCATGAAAGGCTCAGACAGACAGACATTGGCCGGTAATCTTGATCTTATATACAGAACAGGAAAGTTCCAGTTCAGTAACAAGTTAACAATAAATTATCTTGATACGTCAGACCCTACTGTACCGTTCTCAGACTATGCCCTGGCCAGTCCGTATTACAGAAGTCATAACGCTAACGGAAGCATAGACAAATATTTATATGTGCCGGAAAACGACACGGAGTCACCGGTTGCCAACCCTTTGTGGAACGCCCATCTCAACAACTATGATGTCAGTGACAACTTTGGTTTTACAAATAATTTCATTGCAGAATGGTTTGCTACCCGCGATCTGCGTGTACGGGCTAAATTGGGTTTGACAAATGAGGTTGGCACCTCTGACACAAGACTTTCCCCGCAGCATACAGACTTCGACAGCATGTCTGACACAGAAAAAGGTTCTTTCTCACATTCAGAAACCAAGAATTTTCAATACGAAGGTGATTTGTCTGTTACATTTGGTAAACTTATTAACGACAGTCACATGGTCAACCTGGTAGGTGGATTTAATTTTTCCAATACACAAATAGAATCAAACGGCTATAAGGCCGCCGGATTCACAGAAGATCAGTTTGGTGCGCCGTCATTTGCCAACAGATATCCGGATGGTAGCAAACCTACGTATAACGAAAGTACAACACGCGCCGTCAGTTTTTATTTAAATGGAGGCTATTCCTATCAGGACCGCTATCTGCTCGATTTGAACTATCGTCTTGACGGTGCTTCAATGTTCGGAACCAACAACCGTTTCCGTAATACATGGTCTGTGGGTATCGGCTGGAATATGCATAAAGAGAAGTTCATGCAGAACACTGATTTATTCCAGCTTCTGAAACTCCGTGCTTCTGTCGGAAATCCCGGAAACCAGAATTTCTCAGCCTATCAGGCTTTCACAACATATGAATTCAATTCGCTGATGACTAACGTATTCGGAGCCGGCATGCTGATTTCATCATTAGGAAATCCTGATTTGATGTGGCAGAATACGCTTAACTATACAGTTGGTACAGACATAACTATGTTTAAAAATCGTCTCAATATTAATGTGGATGTTTTCCGCAAAATCACAGATCCTCTGCTGGCTGTTATCACAACCCCGGGTTCTACCGGTATAAAAAGCGTATCCATGAATGCCGGACAGCAAACAACAGATGGTGTGGAAGCGACTTTACGTATCTCTCCCATTTATGATACCAAACATGGCATCAACTGGACTATCAGTATCAACGCTCGCACCTACAACTCATGGTATAGCAATATAGGTAATTCTTTCAGTGCGCTCAACAAAGAAGGCCAGACTGCAGCTACCGGAACAACCCGTTATTATGACGGAGGAAGTCCTACCGCCATTTGGGCCGTACGTTCAGCCGGTATTGATCCGGCTACGGGAAAAGAACTGTTTATCAAGAAAGATGGAACATATTCTTTTGATTATGATGTTAACGATGAAGTCGTAGTAGGAAATACACAACCCAAAATCGAAGGTGTCATCGGAACGACATTCTATTACAAAGGATTTTCACTGGGATGTTACTTCCGCTATCAGCTCGGAGGACAGATTTTCAACTCTGACCTTTATAATAAGGTAGAGAATATCGATCTTGCTGATGTAATGTACAATCAAGACAGACGCGCTTTATATGACCGGTGGTCCAAACCCGGACAGGTCGCACAGTTCAAAGGTATTTCACTGGTACAAAAAACCGATAAATCCTCCCGTTTTGTCATGGATGAAAATACATTCTCCGGCGAATCATTCAATGTCGGCTACGAGTTCCATCAGGATTTTATTAAAAAAATCGGACTTTCCTCACTGACCTTGCAGGCTAACATGAACGATATGTTCCGCATCTCTACGGTGAAAGCCGAAAGAGGAATTGACTATCCGTTCGCACGAACAGTGTCTTTCTCAGTTTCAGCAACATTCTAATCTTCATTCACATGAAACAGATTAAATTTATTATACTTTGCACTACTATCATGTTTGGTTTCACTGCTTGTAGCAAATGGCTGGACGTTAAACCTTATGATCAGGTGGCGGAAGATGACCTTTACAGTACGGAAGAGGGATTCAAGAAAGTGCTCAACGGTGTCTATATTGATTTAAATACAGACGAACTATATGGTCAGACTTTGACTGTGGAAATGGTCGAGATTATGGCCCACTCTTATCTTGTGGACGATGACATTCTGACCTGGGGTAATTATATAGATCTTGACAACCGTAATTTTACGAGCGAATATTGGCGTAACCGTTTGGACAATACATGGAACAAAGCATACGCCTTGATACGCAACTGCAATACCCTTCTTGAAAAAATGGATCAGAAGAAATCTCTGTTCACCGGAAACAACTATAACATCATCAAAGGAGAAGCTTTGGGATTACGAGCTCTGTTACACTTTGACATGTTCAGACTTTTTGGTCCGGTATACAAGCTAAATCCTACAAAAGAAAGTATCCCTTATTGTACAACGACATCACTACAGGTTCAGGAACTACTTCCGGGTAATGAAGTCATGCGTCATGTTATTGAAGACCTTGAAGCCGCTTCTGAATGTCTTAAGGACGACCCTATCATTACATCAAGCGACCATCTGGTCAACCACAGTACTACCGGAGACAATTTCCTTGAATACCGTACGCTCAGATTGAACTACTATGCCATACAGGCCCTGCTCGCGCGTGCCTATTTCTACATCTCTTCTTATTCTGACGGAAACCAGTCCGAATACAAAAGATTAGCCCAGCACTATGCTGAAAGTGTCATTAACGTGGCCTCAGAACATTTCCCGTTTGTTGATAAAGCCAATATTCTGGGCTCACCTGAAAACGTAGACCGCATCTTCGCTTCCGAGCTGATTTTCGCATTGTCGAATACCAATCGCAATCTGATGTTTAAAAACAACAATGATCCTGACCACCGTCCGCAGCCTGTGCTGACAATGGATCCTGTTCTCCTCGAAGCACCCTATTTCGGAGGTGGCAAAACAACCGGCGGTTCAACGGATGACTACCGCTACATCGCCAACTGGAAGAAAAGCGGTAACTCATACTATTTCTATAAATATGCAGATCTCAATGATGTTAGTCTCATACAAAATACCATGGTACCCATGATACGCCTGGGAGAGATGTATATCATTATTGCCGATCTTTATGACGATTACAGCGAACGCCCCATCATGGGACAATGGGCAAACAAACTCAGAGAACACCGCGGTGTGGAGAAAATGGACGAGTCCACCTATGCTCCACGTTATCTGGTCTACGAAGCTGTGAGAGAATTGTATGGTGAAGGACAACTGTTTTTTTTCTATAAAAGAAACTATTCATCCATTCTGACTGTGTATGAATCACCAAGTCAGTTTACAACGCCATCTGAGAAATTCTACGTAGTACCATTACCCGATACTGAAACCGAAAACAGACAATAACAACAATGAAACATCACATTATAAAAAAACTTGCAGGACTTTTCACCGTATGTGCCATTTTAAGCGCATGCGACAAAAAAACTCCGGAAACTTATCATGCTCCCGACGGAATATACTTCAACAACCTTTCGTCAAGCCAGGTCCTGACAGATACAACAACTCTATCATTCGTCTATCAGCCGGACGGGACAGAATATCTTGACATCCCGGTCAAAATACAGACCATAGGGTTTCAATCTGACGAAGATCGTCCTATCAACATTAAAGCCTACTCAGACAATGCAGTTGAAGGTGTTGACTATTCACTAATTACGCCGCCTATAATCCCGGCAAACACATCTTCCATAGATTATACCGTACGGCTTATAAAAACAGACGCCTTACTCACCGAAATCAAATCAGTGACGCTTGAGTTGGGAAGTAATGATTATTTCAGCACATTTCTGCCAGACGTGTCTACTGGTGATAACAATCATCCCATTGCAAGTCGGTTCACATACCGTATAGATTTTTCCAATTTCTATTCAACACCACCGGCCGGTTGGTTGGAGGAATACGTAGGTGTCTTTTCCGAACGTAAGCTGCGACTTATCTGGAAGCTTTTCGACAGCATCATACCCCGCGAAAAATTCAATGAAAAGGGAGCCATACCATTCAACCAGTGGGTCTACATGAAAAATGAGCTGGACATCTACATGACAGAACAACTCTATATTATGTTAGGGCTTATTTCTGGAGAAGTCGACCCTGATGCCTTGGTAGATCCAGATGCACAAGGCGACGACAGAGAATTACTTGATTTTACTCCTATTACATCAGAATAATAACAAAGAATTTATATGAAGAAATTCTGTTTACAATTGACCCTGGCTGTCATCACATGTCTATGCGTCTCTGCCTGTGCCGAAGATAAAGGTAATTACGATTACAGAGACCTGAACGATCTTACCATAGATTTTGACGATTCTTATTCTGTCATAGCACGAGAAAATTTCACCATAGAACCTGAAGTGACGGCCAAATCCGGATTTAATCCGGATTTATATACCTATGAATGGAAGGTATATGATATAAACGGAACGCAAGAGCCCACTACTCTCGGTTCTGAGCTCAATCTCTCAGGTGAACTGATATTGACTCAGGGTGACTACAAGCTTGTTCTGAATATCACTGAAAAATCTACAGGCATCTATTATCAGAAGACAGCTAATCTACATGTTGACACGCCACTGTCATCCGGATGGCTTCTTCTGTGTAACGATAATGGTAGAGCATGCCTTGATATGGTATCGCATATTAAAACAACAGATAACATTTATCACGATTTGTTGAAAAATACAGATATGGAAGACTGGCAGGAACCGCGTCAATTGCTCTGTGACCCGAAAATGGCCGAACCATTTTATCTCATAACTGGAAGCGGAACAACCCGATTAAGCAATAGTGACTTTATATGGAATCCCTCTTACATGATTGCCAATGAATTTGGTACTGGAACATTTACGGGCAGTGTAGGCTGCATGGCTGCGCAATTTCCTGGAAAAGTATTGATAGATGCTAACGGCAGAGTGTACTATTGTAATACACTTACCGGCGACGGCCTGTTCAATACTGTGCGTTCAAATAAATTTTATGTATCTCCAGCCGTCGGTTACAATGCCCTTGCCAACCAGTTCGTTCCATTCTTCCTGATGTGGGACAAGAATAACAAGCGTTTTGTCGTCTGTGCACAAGAGTTCATAAGTATTGGTTTGAACAACCTTAGCGATGTGGCTGTAAGTGATCTGGCTGGAGACGGATTTCCCACAGTCAATGAAGATTTATTCAAGTGGCCGGGCAAATCAGACAACATGAGTCTGGTACATATGGAAAATACCAAGTATGACAAGAACATGAGTGGAAATGGTGTGACCTATGCCATTCTCTCACAAGGCAACAAACGTTATCTATACGGCATCATTCTAGGTGACCTGTATACTTTTGTCGACACCAAATATGGCAATACTTACGAAAAAGCCTATTACGTCGATCTATCCAATTGTACCGATATAGCCTCTGCTACTCATTTTGCCTTCAGTTCCTTGAAGTCATTTATGTACTATTCTGTGGGTGGTAAAGTTTATCGGGTGAACTTTGCCAACGGCAGTCCGTCTGCCGAACTGCAATTTGAACTTCCTCAAAGTGAAGAAATTACATGCCTCAAGTTCTATCTTTGGACACAAGATGACAAAAACAACAGAACCTATGATTTGATTGTAGGTAGCAAAGACGCAGAAAACATGAGTCATCTGCGCATTTATGAAGGATTTAATTCAGAAGGTAACTTCAAAGATGCCCAACCGGAAGAAGCATACAGCGGATTCAAGGATATCATTGATGTTATCTATCGCGAGAGCATAGTTTACCAACAATAAATAACCAATTAGTAAACAAACTAAACAAATTATACACACATGAAAACTATTCTAAAATCAATTTTCTGTTTTGGCTTGCTTTTACTGGGCATTCCGGCAGAAATGAACGCTGACATCGTTATCAACATCAAGGTGACAGACCCGACACAGTCAAAGGCTGTCATTGTTTACCAAACCACCATTGATGAGATTCCACTTGACGAACAGGGTTGTGGAAGTAAGACCTATACCAATATTAATGCCATGTATGCTAATTTCTTTTATGGTATGGAGTCCAAAAAAATATTTTTCGAAGACGGCGATCGTATTAACATTACTTTCAATGGCAAGGACTTTCTCAACACTATGAGGTTTGAGGTTCAAGGGGGAAAGGAAAAAATATTCAACTACCTCAATCAAGTTAAGTTGCCTAGTGTAACAGACGATAAATATGCATTACCCTTTGACCAATACCTTAAGTTGCTTGAAGACAAAGAAAATCAGGCTCTGAAGTTACTCAAGGCCTGGAAACTGGATGAACTTAATTCTTGTTTCACCGCAATGGAGAAAGGACGAATCAAATATACTTATGCTTCAGGAAGCATGATGTATGCCGTAGGTCATCCTCTGATGGCAAAAGACTCTACCTACCGTCCTGATGAAGCGTACTATAACACCATACGTCAAAACTTTGTCGAGAACGAAGATTGGCTGGACATCAAGGAGTATCGTGAATACATGAAAGAAACAGCCAATATCTTAGGTTGTGGAAACAAAGACATCAAGTCCATTTATGAGAAAATACTTTGTCAGATGAACTATCTGGCTGACAATCTGCAAAATGATAAGGTACGTCAGACCCTTTTGAACGTTTTGGCCATAGAACAGGTGGAACAATACGGAACTCAAAACATCGATGACCTTCTTAGTATCTACAATACTTATGTAAGTGATTCTACGCTTCGTTTTATGTTCAAGGAAAAGTGTGACGCCTGGGATCTTGTCCGTAAGGGTAAACTTTCTCCTGATTTTAAGGCTTGTGACCTTAACGGAAATACCTACACATTGGCTGATTTTAAAGGAAAATATGTTTATATAGACCTGTGGGCTACATGGTGTGGTCCTTGTCGTCGCGAAGCTCCTTTTTTTCAGAAACTTATAAAGGAATATGAAGGTAAAAACATTACCTTTATCAGCTTGTCTACGGACGCTAAGAAATCTGATTGGATCAACATGTTAAGTAAACAGAAAATGAGCGGTGTCCAACTATACCTTGGTGCTGGAAGCGATTTCCAGAAAGCTTATAGAGCAGATGGTATTCCTCACTTTATTCTGCTTAGTCCTGAAGGTATTATCATCAGCAATAATATGCTCAGACCATCTTCTGAGGATATAAGAAACTATTTGAATAAGCTTCTTAACTTGAAGTAATCTTTTTAGCTACTCCATACCGTATTTGGTATGGAGTAGTTTCTTTATGGCTCTTCACAATCGTCCAAAGATTTGCATTTCAAAAGACACTTTCATTTTATCTTCTTTCATGCTTTTACATGGAGTCAGTCCGGACATGACAAAATAGATCTTCACACATATCTGCTTTCACCAACTATAGCTACTTGTCTTATAATCTTCTTTAAATATTTTATAGCTATTCGATTTGATGATGTGAGTAGGTAATACTGTCTCAAAAAGTGTGTCTGATAAGCAGTAAAAAAGGGCCGACCCTTGCGTGTCAGCCCCGAAGTTTGTAATTTAGGAGTGACCAAACCACTAAATAGGGACATTCAGTAAATAGTATAAAATAAGCCAACTAATTTATACACAAAGTGTTGCGAATTAGTTGGCTTTTTTGTATCTTTAGGTATTCCCCCGAAAATAAGGTTTGGCAGCCAAAACGGGGGAAATATCCCGACTAAGATATGGCTAAGATACAAAATATTTCAGAAATTCACCCTACTTTGGGCTTTACAGAATTTGATGTTCTGGAAAAATATCGCAAGAGTTTTAATGAGAGTGAGCTTGGCAGGATTCATTCGGTGTTTCCGTTTGAACGTATGGCAAAAGCCATAGGCCTGTGTGAACAGCGTCTTGGACGCAGGACTATTTTCAGTCCTTCCGCAAAGATTGCCCTTATGGTTCTGAAAGCCTACACCGGATTCTCCGACAAACAGCTGGTAGAACATCTCAACGGCAACATACACTACCAGATATTCTGTGGAATCATGATAGACCCTGCTTTCCCCATAACCAACTACAAGATAGTCAGCGCCATCCGCAATGAGATAGCATCCCGTCTTGAGATTGACTCCCTTCAGGAGATACAGGCCACACACTGGAAGCCATATCTTAAGAACCTTCACGTGTGTATGACTGATGCCACGTGTTATGAAAGTCACATGCGTTTCCCTACAGACATGAAGCTGCTTTGGGAAAGTATCGAATGGCTTTACAGGCATATCTGCCGGCATTGCATGGATCTTGATATAAGGCGTCCGCGCAACAAATATCCGGATGTGGCGGAGTCCTATCTTTCATACTGCAAGAAAAGAAAAAGGAAGGCCTCAAGAACACGGATGCTCAAGCGCCGTATGATCAGACTCCTTGAAAAGCTCATTATACAGAGGGATGAGATTCAAAAGGAGTACGGGGCATCACTCAGATATACAAAGGATTATCAGAAACGTCTTTCCGTAATCAGAAAGGTTCTTGTACAGGAGAAGGAACTGTTTGAAGGACGTAAAGTCAGTGACCGCATCGTCAGCATTGACCGTCATTATGTACGTCCCATTGTAAGAGGCAAGGAAATAAAGTCTGTCGAGTTCGGTGCAAAGGTTAACAACATACAGATAGACGGCATATCGTTCATCGAACACCTCTCTTTCAAGGCTTTCAATGAGGGAATACGCTTGAAGGACTGTATCCGTATGCAACAGAAGCTCATGAATGTAAGAGTAAGGTGTGTTGCTGCCGATTCCATATACGCCAATAACGCCAACAGAAGGTTCTGTACAAAATATGGAATATCCACTTCCTTTGTGCGCAAGGGAAGGACAGCAAAGGATGAGCCCCTGAGAAAGATTCTCAGAAGTAAACTCTCAAAGCAGAGAGCCACCCGACTTGAAGGCAGTTTCGGTACCCAGAAGCAGCATTATTCGCTCTCCAGGATAAAGGCACGGAACAGGAAGACGGAAATCCTTGGGATTTTCTTCGGGATACATACCGCAAATGCCGTACTGATGATAGACAAAGTCACGAGAAAAACAGCTAAAGCGGCATGACATGATTTTTATAACCTGAATCAGAAGAAGTCATGTCTTAACGGTTAGAATAAAGAGAAAAAATACAGAAACATTACAATAAAAATGGCATATGGAGTGATGGATTCTATCATCTTCAGGCACTATAAAATATTTTGTGTAAATGGAAATACGAGACTCATTTTTGAATCCCGTATTTCCATTTACACAAAATATTTTATAGTGTCTTTTTTTGCGAAGTAGTCATCAATATGCTTTTTGCTCCAATAGGTTTTCCCACGGTGAAAGGTTCGTGGGATATTATGTTCCTAAGCGATATGAAATATCCAGGAATCCTTTACTCCATACTTTTCCTTGACTTCGGCAGTGGTGTAGAAATCATTAATGGAAGGTTTATCTCTGACCGGAATCTTAAATTCTATAGGCTTATTGAATAAGTTATCAATATCTTCCTTTTTCAATAGAAATTTATATCCAAGTCGGGAGACTTTTAGTTCACCTCTTTTCAGATAGCCATAAAGAGTAGGTCGGGTTACTCCAATGTATGTGGCAGCTTCTGTGATAGTAAGAATAGGCTTGTCTCTGATTTTTGCAATTGGCTTTTCCTTGATGGCTTTTTCGACAACTTGGTTATTAGCCCTAATAGAAGCCTCACGTTTCTTCTGTTTATACAGAAGGTTTGCACATCTGTGCGAACAACAGGTTGTAGTTGTTTTATGCGCAATGAATTCTTGCTTGCACCACGCACAGATTCGTCTGATTTCAATGTTGCTACTCATGTTATTTCTCCAATATTTTTGTATAACTCCGTAAAATCCCGTAAAATGGCGTAAAAGTTCTCCACGACCTTGCCAACGATAATCCTCGGATTTTCGTGGTGAGGTACACAGGAGGTACAAAAAATGGCGTAAAAAGGCTTAGCAACGATTATCAACGATACTTGAGCAACAAAAAAGGCGCCCGTAAAGAGCGCCATATTAATCGATTATAATTAATTCAACTATTTGATAATCAGATGTTTACTTACCGATGCAGCATATTATGCCAGTTGATTATCAGTAATTTATGGCTTAAAAGATAGAAGGGTCAAAAAATTACTTGTTTTTTTGCCGAAAATCGAAGATTTAACACTTTTAACCTTAGTTTGTCTTCAAACGGAGGGAAAAAGAGGAAAATGGCTCTCTTTTGCTCCGAAACCTCCAGTTCGCAAAGATAAGGCATATCGGTGATTATTTCGCCGATTCGGGCTGCAAAATGGAAGGTAGATTCACGGATTCTTCAACGGATTTTGGGGTTGGTTTTTGTAGCTTGGCAAGGGCGAATATTGCTTTGCTTTTTAGTTCGGTTTCTGAGATTCTTTCGCAGCCAAAAGAGTCTGTAGGTCTGATTCGGTTTGGTTTTGGCGAAGCCATCTTTTTTCTCCCTCTGTTAGCTTTACTTTAATACACGTATATATCAATACGAGGATAAAGTAAAGGTGGTTTTCATTTTGAAGAACAAATAAACTCTGAATTTGGCGGTATGTTCAAGAATAAATCGTATTTTTGTATTGAATAATATTTTGTTTGTTGATTGGTAAATATGACAACTATGAATAATATAGTAGCTTTTACTATTTCAAATCCTAGTGATATTGCTTTGCAGATTGCAGCAAGAGTCAAGGCTCGGAGGCTTGAATTGGACTTAACTCAAGAAGGATTGGCAGCAAGGGCAGGAGTCAAGTTCGCCACTTATCGCAGATTTGAGCAGACTGGAGAAATTTCTTTGAAAGGTTTGCTTCAAGTCGGATTCGCCTTGAATGCACTTACTGACTTTGATGCTCTTTTTGCGCAAAAGCAGTATCAGACTCTTGATGATGTATTGAATGAGCAAAGTGTTACACGTAAAAGAGGGAAGAAGAATGAATAGGAATTTTATAACCAAAGAAAGTGATTGTCTAATGATTAATAAAAGAGAATATCTTTCTCAATTGTCATTTAATAGTTCACGCATTCGTCAAGACAAAAAGATTGAACTGGATATGCAACAGGAATATTCTGGGCGTGAATTGTATGAAATGATTCAGAATGCGGATGATGAAGGTTCTCCTAAAGTCGAATTGGTTTTAACCGATGACAATCATTTTCATATAAAGAACTGGGGAAACAGGCCTTTTACTGAAGGAGGTCTGTTATCAATAATGCGCTCATTCCTTTCAACAAAAACAAAAGAGTCGTACCAGAATGCGGCTGTACGACCTATTGGAAATAAGGGGCTTGGTTTTCGTTCTTTACTTAATTGGAGTGACAAGATAATTATTCATTCCAATGGAGTTCAATGTTCATTTAGTGAAGATATAGCCAAACGAGAGTGGAAAATGATAAAAGATAGAGGACTTAAGGATGGAGCACTAACACAGAAGGATATAAACGATTTTGAAAGAGAACGTCCCAATAATTTGCCATTACCAATATTGTCCATTCCCGAAATAAATTGTGACAACATCACAAAACAAGATTGTTTTGACATCAATGGAACTTGTACTACTGATGTAGAGATTCTTTGTAAAGACCAATCTGTAGTTTCTGATATTGATTCTAAATTGTCTTCTCTTCCTTGCTCGGTTTTATTGTTTCTAAGGAGTATTGAACGTATTGATATTGACAACAAGGGTAAAAAACGAGTTATTAAAAGAAACAGAGCAGAGGTTATTGATGAAGGTCTTGAGAAGATTACAATCAGTGATAATGGTAACAATATATGTTTTGCAGTAAGCAAATATCAGTCCGATGATAGATCATTCGAGGTAGGAGTGGCTTATCCAATGGCAGATTTTAATAATGAGCATTATATGTATTCATATTTTCCGACTCAAGTTCGATTAACTGTTCCTGCGATTTATCATGGCACATTTGAATTAAACGCCTCCAGAAATCATTTGGTCAATTCGGAACAAAATAAAACTGTATTAAAGAAACTTGGAGAAGTTGCTGTGAAGTTATCCGAGAATTTGGTCAATCATAATTTACTGAAAGGTAATAACTGGGGTCCTTTTAGTATTTTGAATTTTGCATGTGCCGATATAAGTACAGCGATGTTATCTACATTAGCTGAATCAATCAAATCGAATCTGGGAAGTGCAGAGATTCTACCTCGGATAAACTCAACATTTTCTTCTATTGATTCCACGATTAGGCTTGGTGATAAATTAGCCAGTTGGCTTTTAGGGGCAAAGCCGGAAATATATCAAGAAACTTCGTTGAAGAATCATCTGCTTCCTATTGATCAGGGTATATTTTCGTCTAGTAGATATTTGTCCGATTATGTTTTAGAGAAGATTAATGTTTGGTTGGACGGCATTGTTGATGATATACAAGTCATAGCAAACAAAAAACTACTTCTTGAAGATAGAGTTGACTTTATTGATGCTATTGTGGATTGTGGTTCTAATAGCAAAAATATGAGTATTCTTATCGATGCAAATGGTGAGATTATAGATGGAGATAAAGACAATCCAGCATATGTGCTTAGTATGTCGGGAAATACTATCCTGCCCAAATGCTTATCTATTAAGTCCGTTGATTCTAAACTTATCAATCTACTTCAGGAAAAATGGAACTTACAGATTCGTCAAGTGACGGAAAGGTTACAAAAAGTAACTTCGGTAATAAATGGGGATCATTCCGCTATTCGTAAAAAAATAGAGTTATGGTCTGCTAAAGATATGGATTGTGAAGGCATGTGTGAAGTGATGAAGTGGGAATTTGATAATCCGACAAAGGACGCAACGGCTTTCACTTCGGATTTACATTTGCTAAATCGCTTAGGAGAACGGACGAATTCTTGTTCTTTACTCCTTGACGAACCAACATTCTCTCGTGAGTTGTTTGAAAAAATAGATGGCAAATGGTTGTTGTTATATTCTTTGTCTGAATGGAAAGATATTTTAAGTGCTAAAACAGAAGAAGAAGCATCACACTTCTTATATAAAATTCTTGGTGTATCACAACGAGTTCCGTCTCGCCACGTTTATTTTGGTAGAAATCAGGAATATTTGAATGACGTAAGAAACGATAATAATAAATCTCAGATAGGTAATTACTACTGTGATAATTTTGACCAATATAACAAAACATCGAAAGAATACAATTATTCTTATGTGCCGGATGCCGAATATCTATCAATGTTTAGTTTGTCTGAAGCACTTGGACTCATTTTGAAAGATGAAAGGGTATTGTCAGATATAATGGACAAGAGTATCAGCCTCTTTTTCCGTTCCAAAAAATCGGAAACTGTTCGTTGTAGTTTCTCTGCATATTCGTTAAAATCCTCTGCTCAATTCTTGCCACTCCAGTATTCTGTGATTCAATCCACAAATTTTGGATGTGGCATAGATTACAATTACTTGGAAAAAGAACTGTCTATTGACAGAATAACCCAAATTAATCCACTTCTTGTCACATTGGGAGCACAGACAAACATTGGTAGCTTTTCCACGGAACAATTATATGAACTTTTATCTCAAAAGGTAGATTCTTCTGGTGTTCAGAAACGATATAAAGAATTAAGGGAGGCTATTAGGAATAAAAATGAAGATGAATCGGTGTTTTATAAAATTAGAGAGAAGTGCCTTACGCATGTATGGGCAAGAGAAAAAGGACGGCTGGAGTGGAAGCCAGTTGGAGAAGTTTATTATTGGGATAATGATCAGCTTCCACAAGCTATACTGGCAACACTTCCAAAACTGGAAATTGGCAATCGTGTGGGAGAGGATTCTGTTTCAAAGATATTTGGCGTAAAATTGGCTAAGAATGTAGATATATCATTCAGCAATCAAGTCAATAATGACGGTCTTTTGAAAGAGATGAAAAAATATCTTTCAGATAGAATCAAGTATTTCCTTGCGTTTAGAATTGGTGATGACATAAAGAATTTGGGGCTTATTCGTCAGTCGGTAAGTGCATTGAAAGGTCTGTGCAATAATCTGTACATTTATACTTCCGCACAATATAAGTTCAACAAAGAGTTGCATTGTATGAAAGAAGGCGATATCTTGACTTCTTTTGAGAATAGTGGAATGCACTTTCATATATGTTCATCTCATCATAATTGTACCAATGCTATTTTCGACCCTGTGTTTTGCGAGAATCTTAATGAGGCCGTTTGCATGGCTTTAAAGGTGACAAGCAATGCTATGGCTAACTATTTTAGAAATATTATTACTCACGACATTCATTATATAGAGTACATCACTAAAAAGGACATCGCACCGGAAGTCTGGAGTTTGACACTTAAAAGCTTAGGACTTAGTGAATATGAGCAAGCTTTCTGGAAGTCATATTCTGATTCTCAAAGCATAAAAATTGACTTATCGCAATTGGCAGAGCATATTACCGATGCAAGAGAATTCATCTGTGGTATATATCCACACCTTGATTTACCGGAGACGTATACAGGCATTGAAGTTCTTGGTCCCTATGAAAAGTACAAGCTGCTACTTAGTATGAAAGTGGACGATTGCTCAATATTAGGAGATGATGGCCTTAAAGATTTTTATCAGGAATTTTTTATGGCAGTACAGAAAAAATGTTTTGGGAAATATAAAAACTATTTATATAATAAGACTTCAAATATGATATCTTGGAATAGGCAAGATGCATTATCTTATATAGAAGATTATCGGGATAAATGCCTGTCTTTCAATGAGCCGTTTTTTGAAGGTAAAGTAAACGAAATAAAACAGGAACTGATTGGTAATGATGATCTTGAAAAGATTATGTATGAACTGGTTCAAAGAAAGTTTAATTTTTCTCTTGATGATTGCGATGATGAGGTGACCGATATCCCTACTGCAATTTTGCCAGAATATGAAAAGATTCTTGATGAATTTCATATGTCAGAAGGAAGTCTTAATCAAATAGATGCCCTTATTGCGAAATTCAAAGGATTGGAAGATTTGTTTAGATTACAAATGAAAAAATATGATGATACGGATTCAATTCTTCGCAAGAAAGGAGGTCTAGATGATGACACAAATAAAGTTGTGATAGAGATTGCCAGATGCCATAGTGTGTTGCGTGATTTAAAGTCCGATATGAAGAATACTAATAAGGGTAAATTTCAAAATGGATATAAGTCTGACAGGTCAAAATATCAGGCAGGAAAGAATGCTGAAATAAAAACATTTGAGGCAATGAAATCTTCTGAACAATATGAGGATGTTTATGGTTGTTCGAAAATACTTAATAAAGAAAGTGGTGATGATAATTTACATTACGATATAACATATAGAAAGAAAGGGACTTCGAAAACAGACATGAGGTATCTTGAAGTTAAAAATGGAACTACCTTTTTGATGTCTTGTTTGGAGTATCAATTTGCTTTGGATAATCGTGAAAATTATGATCTTGCGATATATCATGATGGGAAAGTATCAATTATTGAATCTCCTTTTAGTTCAAAAGATGGAAAGAAATCTTTGGAAGCACAACCTGAAACGTACCAGCTAACAATCGCATGGGATTAATCCCCTCCAATTTTATAGAGTATATAAATAATAATGTGTTAATATTATAGTAATATGAATAATATAAAACAGATAGAAGTTATTTACGATAGTCGTGTGGTCGGTCGTTTGGCTTTGACCAAAGAGGGATTATGTGCATTTGAGTATTCGGCTGAATGGCTCAATACAGGCTTCTCCATATCTCCATTTGAATTACCATTGCGCAGCGGGGTCTTTGTTGCAAGACCCCGTCCATTCGAGGGAGGATTCGGTGCTTTTGACGATTGTCTACCAGATGGTTGGGGGCTGCTGATCCTTGATAGGTATTTGCAGCAGAAGGGAATCAATCCACGTACATTATCATTGCTTGAACGTCTGGCGTTAGTTGGTTCGACAGGGCGTGGTGCGTTGGAGTTTCGTCCTGACAAGAGTGTTGTATCGAAACAAGAGTATACGGATTTCGAGAAGTTGGCATTGAACGCTGAACAGATTCTTGATAGTGAAGATTACACTGGTGAGGGAATCGAGGAATTTCAATATAGAGGTGGTTCTCCAGGTGGTGCCAGACCGAAAATTTTCACTCGCTTTGAAGATAAAGAATGGTTGGTAAAGTTTCGTGCGAAGAGAGATTCAAAACGTATCGGTGTTGATGAGTACAATTATTCGCTTCTTGCAAAGAAATGCGGAATTGAAATGCCAGAAACACGACTGTTTGAGGAAAAATATTTCGGAGTAGAGCGTTTTGACCGTACCTCAAACGGTAAATTACACGTTGTAAGCATTGCCGGACTTATCGGGGCAGACTATCGTTTGCCAAGCATAGACTACACTCACATATTTCAAGTATGCGCAACTCTGACACATAGCGTGGCGGAAATGTGGAAAGTGTATCGTCTTATGGTATTCAACTACTTGATTGATAACAAAGATGACCACGCAAAGAATTTTGCTTTTATCTATCGTGATGGCGATTGGCATTTTGCTCCTGCATACGACCTTTTGCCAAGTGATGGTATCAATGGATTCCATACTACTTCAATTAACGATAGTATCGAACCAACAAAGGAGGATTTATTTGCAGTGGCTGTAAAAGTTGGATTGAATGAGAAAGAAGTGATTGAAGTCTTTGAAAAAATGGAGAAATATATAGGAGCGTATTTTGTTTGATTGTAGGTATTAAAATGAGGTCGATATTATTCGAAAATTGGAAATATAAATATGAGAAATTGTTATAAATACAGAGGTGGCATAGGAGTCTTTGATAAAGATGGGAAATCAATATTTGATAGAGATGTAAACACTCTTGCAAATAATCAAATCTATCTTCCGACAAAAAGTGAATTAAATGATCCAACAGAAGGCTTTTGTAATGACTATAAAATAATTTCATTGATTGAAGCGTTTAAGCAGTTTTCTGGAGATGTTAAAAAGCAGTATCAAGAATTGCTCGAAAAATTTGCCCAAATAGGGATTTATTCCCTAAGTAACAATGTGACCAATGAATTATTGTGGGCTTATTATGGTGGTGGGTATACAGGATTCGCCATAGAATATGACATTGATATACTCAAAGAGTTTCTAAATTACAATGAGAATTTTCAAGCTATTTTTGATTTTGATTATTCTCGAAATGTCCCTATCGCGGATTTAACTATACTTCATAGTAAAGACATTATTCAGACTTTAAAGACTTTTCTGGGGACAAAATCGCTTTCGTGGAAGCATGAGGAAGAGCATCGTTTAATTGTTGAAGGAAAAGGTTTGTTTGATATTGATTATAGGGCAATTACTGGGATTTATTTTGGATATAGAATGCAAAAAGAACAGATTGACCACATAATGGATACTATGAAAGGTAGAGGACTGTCATATTATAAAATGGAATTGATTGACAAAACATACAAGTTTGTTCCATTAAAAATTGAAGATAAATATGCGAATGCGGACAAATATATTGTAAATTGCATTGATTATGACGTGGATAAATTACTTCGGAATAGTTGTGTTAGTGAAGAAGAAATCTTATTGTATAAAGATAAGTTTATAGAGGCTTTGGAAAGCATAAAAAATGAGCCTCATATAAAAGATTTTTATATTGCGACTTTAGCTTCAGATTCAAAAGAACCATTGTTAAAAATATTCGCTAATACCGCTGAAGGAATACCACCAGTTAGAGAATTTAATTTTAAACTCAACGATAAAGGAGAACTTTATAGGATAAAATAAAAGTATTTTGCTTGGAAAGCTATCTCTTTTCTTTCCTCTATTAGGTTATATGAATACGGAGATAAAGTTGCGTGATTCGCTTGAAACAATGTTGTGTAATGGAGGTGATTCGTTGGGAAAAGTGTAACAAATCTGATTTATTCGCTTGAAAAAGTGTGAAACCATATGCATTGTACTTGTTTTTAGCCTTAATATAAATGTCTCAATCCTCATTGAATCATACCCTATCTGATATAATTGCTGTGATGGAATAACGAATTATACCCATACTGATATAATATTGGATACTTATATTATCTTTGTACCCGAAAAGGTATAAATAAAGTGCAAACCGAGTGAAGAATCAAACTTGTTTGATTTATTCCGAGGCGCAGCCTTTATTGTAAAATTTTAAAACATGATGTTATGAATAATCTTTCTACTACGGTCAAAATGTTGCGAAAGCAATATAATCTGACGCAAGAAGAACTCTCGTTGAAGTCGGGAGTGGGATTGCGTTTTGTGCGAAACCTTGAGCAAGGAAAGGAAACGTTACGTCTCGATAAGGTGAATCAGCTCCTTGATTTCTTCAATTATGAAATGGTTGCCACTTCTAAAACTGATAATCAATGAAACAAGCCCATATATTTTACAAAGACCAATTGGCTGGTATTCTGACAGAAAACGATGCCGGATATGAATTCCGCTATTTACCGGAATACCTCTCTCTTGAAAAGGCAAAGGCTGTTAGTCTGACATTGCCTTTACAGGAGGAAGCGTATACAAGTCCTGTGCTGTTCCCGTTTTTCGATGGTTTGATTCCTGAAGGATGGTTGTTAGATGTTGCATTGCGGAATACAGACATCAGTATTCTTGATCGGATGTCGTTGTTGCTGACATGCTGCAAGGATTGTATCGGAGCAGTAAGCGTAATCCCTTTGGAAGAAAAGGAGGGAAGCCATGTGTAATTGCTTATATTGTTATCGTCCGCTTTTAAAAGGGGAGAAGGATATGCACACGGCTTGCATAAAGAAGTTCTTCGGAACAGCAATATTACCTGTTCTTGATTATACGACAGAACAACTTGATCAACTTGCTCTGCAAATCATTCAAGACCAAACCTCTTTAACCGGTGTTCAGCCGAAATTATCCTTGCATTTGAAGGAGTGTGAGGGCAGCAAACGATTGACTATTGTAGGGCTATGGGGCGGTTATATTTGTAAACCACAGACTTCGCGATATGAAATGATGCCTGAAGTCGAGGATTTAACCATGCACCTTGCAGAGGTGGCACGTATTGAGGTAGTTCCTCATACGCTGATGCGGATGGCAGATAATACGCTATGCTACCTTACCCGTCGGATTGACAGGACTTCTGCCGGAGAGAAGATTGCGATGGAAGATATGTGCCAACTGACTGAAAGACAAACGGAGCATAAATACAAAAGTAGTTATGAACGTATCGGCAAGGCTGTTTTGAAATACTCGTCTTTACCTAAAATGGATGTTACCAATTTCTTCGAGTTGGTCTTGTTCTCTTGGCTGACAGGGAATAACGATATGCACTTGAAAAACTTCTCTTTGTATGAGGTGGCGGATAAGATACGTTTAACCCCTGCTTACGATTTGCTAAATGCGGCTATCATCAATCCAAAGGATGACGAAGAGTTGGCTTTAACCTTGAATGGTCGGAAGAAAAAACTTCAAAGAGAGGATTTTATTAGGTCAGCAGCCACGCTGGGTATAGAGAATGTAATTGTAGAACGATTGATAAATAAGTACATCAAACTATTGCCCAAGTTTGAAACTGTCATTCAAAACTCTTTCCTAAGTGTTGAATTAAAAGAAAAGTATGGCGAATTGTTGAAAGAACGACTTGCGAGGCTTGCGCAAAGATTATAAAACTGTAAAAATACACAATGCTATGTATATATTAAATCTCACCCAAATAACATTATTGTTCATCCTAACTTTAATAGTATTTACAACTAATTATTTCTCAATATTTTATAAGCAATAAGTCAGGAATATGG
>ERZ791680.1005-NODE-1005-length-22330-cov-11.099618_pt1 | contig 22330 bp, 22 predicted proteins | sample MGYA00510051_ERZ791680 | MGnify/ENA primary metagenome ERZ791680 (study PRJEB30046, sample SAMN00715238) | human gut metagenome | study: EMG produced TPA metagenomics assembly of the A metagenome-wide association study of gut microbiota in type 2...
TTGCTCAGGTACTTAAAAAAAATATTTTATAATAGTGTTGCGGAATTAAGGTTAATATAACCAACAAGTATTCGTTTGATGCTTATCTTATTTTTAATGCCGTGTATGTTGCAGATATGTTCGACAATGCTGTCGAATTCAAATATTAAAGCTAAGCCTAAACCGCACATGGCCGAAACAGTATAAGAACAAACACCTACTGGCTGCAGAATGGCTATACCGAACATAAAACCAAGAACCAGGTAGCTGTTGTATTCGATGAATTTGCACATGGTTCGCCGTCCGGCACGGGAAAAACGAAAGTCTTCTCCACGTCTCACAACTGAATCAATAATACCCAGTATAAAGTCGGCAACAATCATTGCAATAATAAACAGCAACATCCATCTCAACTCAAAAACCACACCTTTAATCTCTCCAACAAAGGAGTAAGCCCCTGCAACTGCCAGTTGTGGGGCTATGGTATTTAACAATTTCTCCATTACTCCTTCTTTGCCTTATCACCAAATAATTTGGCCAACCATTCTGAGGTCACGACCGACACAATTCCAGTGGATGCCAGAGCCACAAATAACGAATCAATCACTACTACCAAGATACTTGAATCTTCCGGAGGGAATCCTAAATTCATCCACCAACTGAAGAAGGTAACAACTACACCGACAACCGCCGTCACCCACATTGAAACCCATTTGTTCATAGGATTCTGTAACTTGAAAGCAATAAAACCTACTACGGAAGGCACTACTACCGTAACAAGTCCTGTAAAACTGGCAAATCCGGTCAAAAAGTCCGAATCAGGAGTTTCTACATTAGCAGAAGTCTCTGAGAAAACACTCACCACGCACATAAACAGTGCAACACACATGAAAACGAATCTTTTCATTTTACTAAAGTTTAAATTAAACAAAAACGCCCACAAGCACATCCCGGTAATGGAACATGCTTTTGGGCATTACTCATAAGTCACACACAAATCTACTTATTTACCTAGGCTTTTCAGCGAAGGTAAACGAGTTAAAAACGAACAAAGAATAAAAGGTTTCAAATCAACTGATAACGCCTGTCATCAATTGGGGTAGAAACTAACAGATAGTAGCCCAACTCGAAATTTATCGAATTATTCTACATATCCTAAATCCTTAAATCTCTCTATTATTTTATATCCAAGAATAGCGTATGTACATGCTTTTAAGTGTACTCCGTCTGTATACAAAGATGGTGGAACCTTACCTTGTGACATATAAGATAAATCATCTTCTGTAGGTGTTAACCCAAAGTCATACATTGCATTGGTTGAAACATACTCTCTCCAATTGAAAAATTTATCACCATATTTATTAGCCAAGGCATTTTCTTCTTCTTTCCTTGATTCCGTTACATTATAATGCACCCCAATTATAAGGTAATTTTGAGTGTTAATATGATGTATCATTTTATCAAGTTTCTCTATTAATTCATCTGTTGATGAATATCCACCATTAGTCCAGCACCATAGAACAGATAATTTTGTATTTCTATACAATTTTGAGCCACTTAGTATTATTGGCGTTTTGGTCGTAAAGTTTATTCTTCTATTGCCTTCTGATACTCGCTGTATAGTATAAATACCGTCTGGATCATTATAGCTTGAACCGGTCCATTTTAAAGTACACTCCACTCCTTCCAAATAGCACGGATTGACAGAATTTCCAGCTCCTTGCAATAATGGTGATACTGCATCACCCCATGCTGATTTTAACTTTGTGCTTTGTGTTCCTATCTGTACTGCATCTGTATTTTGAGGCAAAACAAAATCTTCATTAGAAAAAATAACGTTTGCACCCAATCTACAAGCTATTGTATTAATATCCTCTCCACCAACTCCACAATTATTTACTTTATAATTATCACCCAACAAATTCTGCATCATGATTGAATAAGTGATTTTATCTGTTGCTGATAATGACAAATTTGGATAACCTTTTTCTTTTATAGAATTCAATACTGTTTCCTGAAATGTATGATCGTTACTTCCAGACCCAGCGGTTAATGAATCACCCCAATTTGTGACTTCTTTAATTTCGGAAAGTTTCTCATCAATTTGAGTTATTTGTTGTTTGTTCTCTGACACATCAGATTCCAATGTGTTCAACCTTTCATTGACAGGAATAAATCTACTTACATTCTCCTCTATCGTATATGCAGACAGAAAAGGTTCGCTTATTTCTACAATTTTTCTACATAGCACTAATACATAAGCTCCTTCCGGTATTGTAATCATTTCATCAATACTGAAATTAATATTCCCATTGTTATTAACATATAAAGAAGAAATCTTATTGCTTAATGTGCTATCAGCGTACACTGCAATAGCTGTTATTTTTCCTCCTGTATTTCCCTTAACCTTAAAGGTATTGTTAGGTTGTACATTATACAAAGCAAGCTCATAACCATAGAAAGTTCCTTCTCCCATTAAATCTCCATTTGTGTTAATGTAGTAACCATTCTTGGTTTCATCTTCATTTATCAATATTTCATCATTGAAATATAGATTACTGTTTATTTTATCGATTGTTGATTTGTATTTATCATGAAGATATGTAGGCGTTGCATTCAATACAGCCTTTTCACTTGCTGTTATAATTGCTGTATATCCTCCTATTAATTGCACTTCATAAATTCCATCTAAAAAGGTTTGAAAAACCAATTTATCTTCTTTATTAAAAATAGCAATATTTCTATATTCTTGTGGTTGTCCGGCTTTTACCGTTTTGAAATATATTTTTTTAACTTCACTATTAGTATTAGCTTTAATTCTATAAGAATATACATTGAGGTCATTGTAAGGCGTATCGTCTATATTAGTTTTAGTATATTTATACCATCCTCCATTTTCTTCGTTTGAAAGTTCTTCGCCTCCTTCGTAAGACTGTATTTCTTTTATTGAAAACTTATTATATGTGTATAAAAGGTTTAAAAGTTCAGTCCTAAGTGTAGATATACTTGAACTTATATTTTTCAAAGATGCGCTTATTTTATTTTGTAAAACTTCTATTGATGATAATAGCCCTGAAATATTATTTGTTATATAAATTGTAACTTTAGGGTATTTAGGATAACTAAATACTATATCCATATCTTCATCAGCAAAAATAAATTGGCACCCTCCATCAGAATTTTCTTTATTTAGTACCAATGGAGTATATACACCTTCTTCTACTTTTGAAATTGGTGCTACAGAAAAGTTTAATTTAGACACTATTAATGCTATATAACCCTCTTGTATATGTAAAGCATTAGTGTAAGAATATGAACTTGAATCATTAATAGTGCCATTTCTATCAATAAAACCATCATTTTCTGTTAAATCAGAAATAGGTTCTACGTTAATAAGTCCTATTAATTCCTCTAGCTCTGCAATTGATTCCTTTAAATTGTCATCTTGTAATTTCATCATGGAATCTACCTGCATCTTGTCATAATAGTCGTTCAGTTCCACCTCCGGAACAGAAGGCACTTCTGATGTGTTAGTCCAACTTCCACTATTTGCCTTGTATACAGTACCAGGATAAGGAGATCCAACCCATGCCGACTGTCCGTCCTTAGGGTTAGGAAATGCCGACTGTAGAGAGGATATATCAGTAAAATAGCCCTTAAAGTTTGTAGTTGAAGACTTCAGAGAAGTCAGCTCCGCGTTGATCTTGTCGTTGTTGTTGTTGATCACGTTAGCCGCATCGGACCATGTCGTGTTAGTCTGTATTTTGGATAATTCTGCCATAATACTATGTATTAATAATGTATAAGTCTGCTTCTGAATCCGCGTCATCGCTCACGAGAAGTTTACCTCCATCTACCGACGGTTCCCAGTATCCTCCGTTCGTACTGTGATAAGTAAGTAGTATCACCTCACCGAATATGCAATACCTTGCACCGATATAGATCGTGTTTCCTTCTATCCTCGTGATATCATTCACGCTACGGTAAGATCCTATCGCGCTGAACCTCATGTCAGTCTTCAGCTTCGCACATTTCTGGTTACTTGTGTACAATGTACATTTTATTCCAATCATAAACCCGTCAGTTCCGGGATTATTAAGCGTATAATTCTGTTGGTCAGACAATGCGTCTACTGACAGGTTGATGTAGCTTCCAAGGCTATAATCGACCTCGTGTTCTGTGTATTGCTTCACGCTTATCCATTCTATGATGGTCGGTGCACGCTGAAATTCCAATCCGGTTGCCAACCACCTTCTGTTGCCTCCCGCCATGAATCCCGATCCGTCCGTGTTGACGCGGAACTTGCCCGCCACGTCTATCATACCAGAAAAGTAACCGCCCAATGCATAGATATACCCTCGAAGGATAATGTCACCGCCGTGCGTGGCCACGAAGTTGGCCATGTCCTTCCACTCCTCCGCATCAGGCATTTCCCCTCCCATTATTTTTTGTACCGTATTAATGGCATTAGTGAAAGTACCTCCAGCCCAGAACGCCACGCTCTCATCATCGTTATACAATCCTGATACTCCAGCTGTAACCTTATGCAAAGATCCGTTGCAGTAGTTGCCAAGTTGGATCATTATTGCAAGGATTAAACCTCCCAGCACATCTACACTTCCATTCTTCATTGCATCGGACAAATACTTAATGGTTTGGAACTTTGCGTTAGCCTTGTCATTGTCTTGCGGAGACGGCTTCCAGTCTGTAGCGATGGTACCACGTTCTAACTGAAGGTCACAAATTGTCGCGACACCACTGACAAGAAATACACCTGTTCCCGCAAATGTGAATTTGTGAGTATATCGTTGGTACTCGGATGTGACAGGATGAGAAACACTGTAGTCGCCACATGACACATTCAGTGACGTCCCTTTTGCTTTATAGCTAATGACATAAAACTCATCTGGTATCAATGTAACAGATTGGGATAAACTGCCAATGGTAGCCGATCGGCCGAAGGTTGCGCCATCATCTTCCTGCACTGTAGCCGTTCCGGACCAATACAAAAGAGCCTTACTGTATAACTCTGTGTCTGCATCCAAATGCTTGTCAGCGTCCATGTTTTCAGTCTCATAATTCCCCGTGAAGCCCGAATTACGCAAGAGATTCACACTGCCGACAGCTGCATTGTTTATGCCATCTTGCGCTTGTTGAGCCAAGTCAGCCGCAGCCTGAATCTCTTCGGGCAGACCATCCATGTTCTTCCAGCCACTACTTCCAGCCTGTATACTAACGCGTCCTTTAACTTCCAAACCTTCTACCTGATCATACTTCATGTAAGTGCTTTCATCCTCAGCTCCTACATAGGTATCGCCGTACGTTACAGACTTAAACCGCCCACTTACCTGATCGTAGTAGTCCATTTTCACGGCTTTCCCATTGAGACTATATGAGTTGATACCCTGATAGTACATGATAGATGGACTGTTCGTTCCGAATGCCGATATGATGATCGCAGCCTGGCGTGTCTTATCCGTTCTGTGTCCCAGTCCTACCAGTTCGTCGCCCGGCTGTGGAATGGTAGAACCAGTATCGCAATCTGTCTTACTCAATTCTACATAGTCAGTTCCAACGGCTGTCACCAACCGCCAGTAATATTCTTGGTTAGTGAGATTGAATGTCTGCCGACGGGCCTGCGTTCCTACAGTAAATTGGTTACTTATAGTCCGATCTCCATCGGTCTGCTCGAAGTAACAACGGTAAACAGTGCTGTTCTCCTCTACCTTTGAAATCGTCATCCCAGATGGCGATAATATGAGCATTCCTCCTACGTGCCTGGCTTCCTGTATTATGAGCTCTATAAAAGTGGCCAGCTTTCGGATGGTAAGGTAGTCGAATTCAGCGTGACTGTTTCCGTCTTGATCTATCTGTATGGCTCCCCCTGTTCCAAGCAGACCGGAAACAAATTTTCCAACCTCAATACCACCAAGAAACTTTACCAGAAATTCTGTTTGATCCTGCTGATCCTTGCGAAGAAACATCTTTAATGCCCGTAACGCGGAAAACGTATTACTATCACTTGGAGCAGTTGAATCGTTAGATTTGATAAGATATACTCCGCCTTTCCCGAAATAAGTTTGCCCCTTGTATGTCAGTGACTCAACATCACTTTCAATATCACTGATGCGTGAGTAAGGCATACTTTCACCTATGGTATAAATTGGGCTGTCCCAAGGGATATCAAGGTTTATCTCCCAGCCAAGGACACGTGATACGCGTTCATTCTCGAAGAATGTGCCGACAACCAGATTGATACGTTGGCCGAACTCGAATGTGCGTGATATGGAGTCTTCATGCACCCAGTCACTCATTAGAGTAGTGGTGTATGTACCGTCGTTTTTCTTTACCTTGTCGGCGTACTTCTGCGCCTTTTCCTTCAGTTCCTGCTCAGCTTCCGGGATATACTGGTCGGAAACCAGCTGAATGTCAAATCCGGAAAGAACATATTCATCACCATCAGCAGGATACATCATATCATCGGGTAGTGATCGGCCATAGTCTTCATTTCGAACAATCTCCCAAAGCTGCTCGCCTCGAGTCTCGTCCTTAGGGGTGGGATTGAAAATAACGCCGAATTCCATTCCGTTCAACTTTCCGGACTGGAATCTTATTTTCAGTTCTTGCCCTTCGATGATATACTCTTCCTTGAACTCAAATCCGGTATCTTTGTATCGATAATAGGTGACGGTCTCTTTCGTACCGTCCTCATTCTCCACTTCTTCGGTACGTATGTGCACATCGGAAAGGGTTTCTACCCGCCGGGGATAAACATCATCGAAAACAACCACGTCCTCGATGGCTTCTTCCTGCGACATACCTTCGTAGGCATCTATATAGGGAGTGTCAGCCGGAAGCATCAGGCGTTTCTGGACCACGCCATTGATTACCGCCTGCTCGTCGGTGGGCCGGTAGTTCGTGGGGATATTCTTCGTTGAACCAAAAGCATAGATGCGGGTGGCATAAGTGCCCTGGCTTTCGCTGCGAGTGATGGCCGACGCTTCGACATCACGCTCTATTTTAACGGCATCTCCGAACTCATTTCGCCCAAAATGAATTACGTTATCCGTTATCCAACAATCACAATTCCACTTATCCTCACCCGCCATAGAAAACAAGGCATCCAACAAATTCATGTTGTCGTATGTCATAGCTACCGCCTTGTTCTCTACGGTTTCATCTATGCTGAATGTAAAGTCTGTTCCCCTGTGGGTATATCCCAATGCTTTAAGGTTGCGTAGAAACACCCCTAATTGTACATCAAGTGATGCCGTAAGCGACCATGACGCTTCACTTCCTGCATTTTCAGGGGTATATTTAAAGATCTTGTTTTTCCACTTCCAATAATAGGCATTCATCTGAAGGTTATAGTCATAGCCTCCAGTGGAAGAGTTATAGGTAGGCTTCTGAATGTCGGTTATCTCATAGATTTTCGCGAGTTTTCCTCCCAGAGATTCATCTAATACTCCGGACAGGTCCACGTAATCACCCAATTTGAATGGAATGGGTTTATCTACTGAGAAAGGAAGGATAATATAATCCTCTTTCATCAGTGTAAATTTCCCCTTCGCTCCTTTATTAATAGAGGTAGAAAACCTTGTTTGTCCTGATATGTCCTTGATTTCTATCATATCCCAAAGTTCATAAATAGAAAATGGGAATCCCAATATTTGAGATCCCCATTTGAAACAATATAAAGAATGTTTGTTATTCGCTTCTGTCCATTGGATTAGGTTCTTCAAACTTACTTGAAATCTTACCAAAACAGCGGTCCTGGCTCAATCCATAAGAAACACTTTTACCAAGGTAAATCAGCTTGTAAATCTCACTCCCGAGTACAGGCACCTTGATGTTCACTGCACCTTTCTCCAGCTCTGTCTGAAAGGCTTTCTTCTTGCTTCGGTAATCACTTTCCGAACAGCCTTCAATGGTGAACTGAAGGGTTATTTCGCGCGAATCTACCTTTGCATTATCTGTTATCACCCGCTTGCCATGCTCCAGCCGGCTCTCGTTCTCAATGTAATCTTTCATTTCATTGAATCCATCAATGACATTAAGAAAATCTTCGCCCATCCGAACGCCCCATGTAGTCCAGGCGTCCTTTCCATTAATCAATAAATCTCCATTCATACCAATATCTTTCCTGTTCCGTCATTAATCACTTCATAAGTACCTCCCATATCCTCAACAAGAACCACGGCATAGGAATCAATCCTTATTTTAACTGAGGCACCGTGCATGATGATTACCTTGTATGCTTTCGTCGATCCATGGTAAATCAGTTCTGCTGTGCCTGAAATGATGGCTGCATCTTCATTAACCAGCTTTACATGTTCTTCCACATATACTCCGTGAGGCGCTGCGTTGGCCTTTATTTGCCGAAAAAGGTCCAAGGAGGGAAAGTTCTTATCTTTGCAAAATTCTCGACCCTGTGGACTGAAAAACAACCACGCAAGGCTTTTCCAATCTGTCGCCTTACCGGACTGGGAACATGCACCAAGCCGACCGGCCATTCCTAAAATATCCTTTACTTCTATCATAATCTTGATGTATTACGTTTAACTTCTGCCATATCAGCCTGCATCTGTTTGATAGGCTTGATAATTTCTTCTGTATTCTCTCTGATTTGCTGTAATTCCAAATAAGAGTTAGCCAAAATAGTACGGGTTTCGTCTGCAATATTATACATTCCGGACGCTTGTGCTGTTAAAGCGCTTATGGAGCCTGTAAGCTGCGTGATGGCCACAGTCTGTTGCTGCTCTGCTGCTTCTATCCGAAGATTTGATTCATATACGGCAGTGAATCTACCACTTAGTTCTCCGGCGTCCTCATGGGTCATTTCAGAACCAAAACCGCGACTGGATGCAGACTGTTGATCCTTGGCTGATTCACTTTCCCAGCCATATATCTGAGCCAAATTATCCCTGTCGGTAGCCATAGCACTGGCTATTTCTTTATAATCTTTGCGTAATTGTTCAACCTCTGCTTCTGTAAGTCCATCCCCACCATACGCAGTCCATTTGTCGTACAATGCTTTAATCTGAGAATCATACTTATCTGCCATTAAGCCATTTAGAATAGCCGTTTTCAAGTACTCCTCGAAGTCATCAGCAAAATCTTCAACTTTAGTGTCCATATCGGAAAGAGAATCCAGGAAGTTGCTTCTAAAAGAATCAAATGAAATGCCGGCAATAGCTTCTTTTGCCTTGTCCACATTATCTAAGATCTGCTCATCAATATCTTTTATTTGCTGTTCCCAGTCTTTAATACGATCATCATCCGTTTTCTTCTTGTCTTTTTCCTCCTGTATCTGTTGCTGGATAAGAAGTTTCTGTTGCTCTAACAATTCATTCTGTTGGTCTATTAAATCTGAAGCATCAGTAGAATATGCTTTTTCGATGGAACGAGCCAACTGATTATATGAAGCATCAAGTACATCAATCTGGTCTTGCAGTTTTTCGATATTCTTTTCATTTTTGCTATCATGAATCTTAGCAATAGAAGTGGCCAGTGAAGAAACAAGACCAGCTGCAGCTCCGGCCGCAGCACCGATCGGTCCAAACATAGCACCGGCCTGAGCGCCTTGCATGGTTGAGTTCATGGCATCCATTGCCACATTAATGCCATCTGCAATCCCCGTAAGTGTATCATTTCCAAAAGCATCACCGAGAGAGGACAACGTATCAGAAAGGAATGATCCTACCTGTATAATATCATTCAGTCCATTCTTAATTCTTGCAAGAGCTTCTTCGAGTTTCTTACTGTCATTGCCGGCATTGAACGCATCTTTTATGCCGTCAGCAACTTTCTTATAAGCTGGCTGGAGATCATCTGCGGCCTTTCTGTTATTTACCAGAGCATCGGAAATGGCTTTTATCTTTTCCGGATCATTACTCCAAGTCTCAAAATTCTCTTTGGTAATTCCAAGCTCCTTACCTTTCTGCTCATCCCACTGCCCGGATTTCAGAAACTCTAATGCCTTTTGTCCGGCTGCATTGATAGCTTCAAGGTCCTTCAGAGTTTTGTCTTTCATATCTCCGAATAACTGGGACACAGCAGAAGTTGTCTTATTAGCCTGTTCATCTATACCAGATAAGATACTATCTCGTTGCTTGCCCAAGGTTAATTTTTCGCCTTCGGTAGTAGCCTTGTTGATCTTATCCTGATATTGCTCAATAATAGCCTGACGCTTCTGCATATAGGTGCCATACTCGGCCAGATAAGCGTTCATAGCTTCCCTCTGTGCATTCAGGTCTTCCTGAACCTGACGTTTGTCTGTATTTTCCTTCAGAATATCAAATGTACTGGTGTCAACGCTTACAGAGGAAGAATCAAAACTACGCTTTTTGTATTTAGGGTTCTGTTTTGCTTTCAAGTCTTCACTAGCCTCAAAGATTTCTTTCTGTCTTTGGATTTCCTTCTGAATATACTCTTCTTTGGCCCGGTCAATGGCCTGCATTTCTTTCTTGTTATTCAGTTCACGTTGAGCAAGGATTTTATCCCCGCCGTCGGCCATTGCGTCTATACGGGACTGTTCAACCTGATTTTCCATATCGATGGCTTCTTTAGCACGCTCTATGGCCTGTTTACGTTCTAAATCTGAGAGTTTCCCTCCGACTGATGTTATTGAGTTTTCTCTTGACACATCCATTTTCCTGACTCCGGTAAGTGTTTCCAAGGTCTTTTCTGCACTCTGCAACTCTTTTTCCTTTGCCTTTATAGCAGATTCTACAGTCTTTCCAGCCTCTGCCTGCAATTTCCCGCTACGGAGGTCAGCAATTTCTTGTTCGAGTGTCTTGATACGTTTAGTAGCTGATTCTATTTCTTTAGATATTGTAGACTGTGGGGGTTCTTTTTTATCGGATAGAGAAGACTTCTCAATTTCTTTTTCAAGTTCTGTGATGGCAGAAACCGTTTCGCCTAATTCCTTGTTAACCGAATCCAGTTCTTTCTTGGCCTTATTCGCGCTATCTTTTAGCTGATTGTTTACAGCACTATTCTGAGAGAATATGGCTACACCTGTATTGATTCCTCTTGTCTGTAATGCACTTCTAGTTGTAGTTACAGATGAATTGTACAAAGATTTTGCTTCATCGTAATTTTCTGTGGCAGCTTTCTGTTGCTTTTCTTGAGTCCGTTTCTTGCGATACAGTTCTTCCAGTTCTTCCTGTGCTGCTTTTAATCGTATCTGCTTTTCTAGTTGTGTCAGATAAGCTTTTATGGCTTCTGTATTGCTGTTGATTAATTTACCTTCTTCATCAAGACTTGCATTATAATTAGGAATAATAGATTGTAATTGGGACAAAGTTTCCTTTTTCTGATTAAGAGATGCTGTTTCACTTTTAAGGACTCCATTTAGTCTGTCTATGGTTGCTGCCTGTCTTGAAAACTCTTCATCTGCCTTTTTATTCACAGAGTTTAGTGTTTCCTGCGCTGCAGTGGCTTCATTGGTTCTCTTGGTGAACATGTAAACTGCCGTTCCTATTCCTACCAACGCAGCTAACAGAGTGACATAAACATTAGATTTAGAAGCTATATTGAAAGCCTGTTGTGCTGCGGTGGCCAGTCCTAATTCTTTTCTATACATTACAATCAAACGGATACTTTCTACGAATCCAACCGCTTTCTGTGCTACGGCTGCGGTAATCAACGCGGCCTTATATATACCATAAGCTGCAATCAGCCCACCCATTACAGACAACACATCATCAAGGCTTTCTACCAAATCCTCCGCTGTACCGATGCCAAATTCGAAAACCTCCTTATACTTGTTCCCGAACTCATTTAATTTTAGGAATAATTTTTCTTCAACTGCAGCTATCTGTTGCGGCCATGTTCCCGCTGAATTTGCAAGCATATTATTAAACTGACCGCCTTCAGATGTCATATTTTTGAAAGCCTGCTCAACTTCCTTAAAGCCTACCTTGCCTTCTGTTACCAATCCGGAAACTTCATCTTTTGTTACACCCAATACTTTTGCAAGTTGTTCATATATAGGAATACCTCGACCGGCGAATTGGCGGATATCTACTGTCATGGCACGGCCTTGAGTTCTTAACGTTCCATACAAATATATTAGCTGCCCTAATGGAATCTGTAATCCGGATGCTACATCACCAAGCATAGACAATTCTGCAACAACATTATCAGCGGATGATCCATAAGCCAATAACTGTTTTGCACCGGTTGCAACCTCGTCAATACTGAATGGTGTTGTTACTGCAAATCGAGAAATATCGGCTAATAAAGCATCTGCTTTAGATTTGTCTTGAAGGATGGTTGAAAGAGCTACCTGTAGCTGCTGCATTTTTCCGGTTGCATCAATGATATCAGAACCAAATTTCTTAATCGCCATTAAGCCTCCAATTTCTGCAACAGTACGTTTTAAAGAGTCTGTCAGTGATTTTACTACTTCATCAGCATTGTTCGTTCCACTGGCGAACTCCTTGTACTCTCTCGTAAGTTTTCTCACCTCGAGTCTATTCCTGGCTTGCTGGTCTTGTAACTCGCCCAAAGAATATCTCTGTTCGTTCAAAGCCGCTTTCGCTCTATTCAATTCAGATAGAGTTTCACTTGATTTTGGTGAGTATTTACCCATTTTGTTATACTGCTCTGAAAGTCGTCTGACATCATCCTGAGTATCACGGATAATTTTTCTCTGTTTGATGATTTCTTCTGTCAGTTCATCGGAAGCCTTTGAAGCGGAATTAAGTTTCTTCTTCAAATCATTCTCCATCACTGCACCGGCTTTTGCTGCTTCAGTCACTAACCCCATCATTTGCTGACGAGAAGCTGCAAGCTGTGTTTCCAAGGCTCTCGCTGCTGCAGGTGTCTTGTTCACATCCATCTTCTTTAACTGGGCTTCCAGTCTTTCACATTCCTGCCTTAATTTAACAACCTGATCCCAGTCTGAACTGACTTTAAAATATAGTGTAGCCATATCTATTTCTTGTTTCTTCTTCTGCGCGAAGCCATGTCTTTACCATTCACCTTTATAACCTTCGTCCCGGTAACGGTATGGAGCTTGTCACGCTGCATTAATACTAAATTTCTGTATGGTATCTCATAGACCACTTCCCGGTATGACAGATGCAGATTTTCCATGAACGATGCTATCTGTCCCAAGAGAGTATCATTTCCTACGACCTCGGTTTCGCTGCCAGCAGGCTTACGTTCCTCGCCAAGCTGACAGCTTTGAGAAAAACCTTTGAGTCAATCAGAGAAAGAGCTTCATCCAATGCGTTCACGTTCTCTTCGTATGTTCCTTTTGCCAGTTCTTCACTCAAACTTTCATCACCACAAATAAGCCATGAAAGAGCCTTACTGTATGATTTACTTTCTCCCAGGGACAATAATACATCCTTCACATTGTCGGCCTCATGCACGTCTGACAAATGAGATATGGCACCAGCTAATTTATGGATTGTAGGCGGATATACTGTATACGCTCTTCCTCCGACAAAAACCGTCCGGAAGTCACTACCAATAATCGATTCTGATAAAATTTTTGCTCCTTGATTCATAATTAAAAGAAAAAGGGTGAAGCCGAAGCCCCACCCATTAAACATCCTGAAAACTAACCGCCACTTTCTTGAACGAGAGTTATTTTCTTCTCAACAGTCTTGAAAGAATCAGACAGGGAGGTAGGTATGCTTCCTGACTGCGTGGTATAGCCTGCCTTTGAGACCTCATAGGAAACGGATGTCCCAGATTTCACCCTCTTGGTCTTGACCGTTTGCCCGTCCAGCTTTACTGTTGCATCAGAAGGCGTTGCTATGACCTTTACATCTGTTCATGCTTCTTTTACCTCTTCTGAATCGAACCAGTATTCCGGAGCTATAGCAGGATCTTTCGGCTCCAACTCAACTGCACTTACAGGAATGCCAACAGCCTTGTCTGTAGTTGCTTCACGGGCACCGATGTCAGAACGAGGAATCACGCAATACTGGTCGTCATCAGTCAAAGCAACAAGTAACTTCTCAATGTTTACCTTTCCTCTCGCACGCTTCCAACCTTTGTCGGTGTTGATGACATCACCACCCATCAGATCTTTCTTAGTCGGATAGTCATACTCTCCAATCGTAAAGTTAACGGTCACATCGCCCATCTCCTTATCACTGCGATAAGTCTGGCCGGTAAGCTGGTTCTTGTAGTTAGTACGGCTTGCCTCCGCTTCTTCGATCGTCCACGTGTCCTGATGGATATTCTTTACCTCTTTCAAGGTTTCACCCTGCAAAAGAGTATGCAAAGCCTGTCCCGTCAGGTCTTCTATAATAGCACTTGTTTCACCATACCAAAGTTTCTTGATATTCACAGCTGTGATCTTCTTTGCTTCTGCCATATTATTTCACATTTAAAACTTCAAATAAAATTCTTACATTCACATAGTGACACTTTAAGGCTGTGTCCTCCTCTGTCCCGATTGATTCAATAGAATAATGATAGGTGGTACCGTCATAGCGTCCGGTCACTCCGTCAAACAATTCTTGCGCCTGTTTCTCCAGTTCGTCCAGACGTATTGTGTTGGCTTCATCTTCTTTCAAGTCAGGAACGCAAAGATTCACCTCAACGAAAGACTTCTTCCAGTACGTTTCCGGTTGCTGCTTCTTAGAGTGAATGACAATCCTTTCGGACTTCATCGCACCCGTCAGTTTCTTTCCATGAGGGACAATATCAATGCCGAAAGGCTGGCAATCACGATAGAGTATGTTCGCTATGTCGGTGGTTACTATCATTTTATTTCTTCCTTTAATCGTTTCTCAGCATATAAGGCTCCTCCACTTCTCACTCTGAAGCCCTTGCTTTCCACATTGGACGCATAATGATATCCTTTGGGGCTTGCTGCATCATTATACAATGTCAGACTACAGTCATCTTCAACTTTATGCTTGTTTGACCTACGGAGTGTTTTCGTCCTATCTTGATAAGAGCCATCTTTCAAATCGTACTCGTCAGCTTCACGGCCAACCTTATCTACGATGTCGCGGATTTCACTTATTCCTTGTTCGAAAAAGCCATCTACATCCGAAAAGTCAAACTTTACAGCCATATCTCTGAGTAACCAAAATAATTCGTATTCTTGACCATGTAAACCTTGCCCGTTCCACGGATATTTTCACCGTCCATACATCGGACTTCATCACCAGCCTTCAAAGAGATTTTCTTCTCACAGACCACATGGTAATTCGGTCGGTACACCTTTCCGTTCTCCGAAGTAAACTCCTTGGTCGAGTTATCATCACAACGGCATTTACATACGTCCTGCCAGCTTTCTCCACCGGTTCCGGAAATAGGCCTGCCGAACTCGTCCGTTTCCATCGGAGTAAAGACCTTAACCTGTAATGTATGTGGAGCAAATATCATAGGAATCTGACTTTAGGTTTATCTGGCAGCGTGTCTTCAAGGCCGTACTTCTTGCACAAGAATGAGTAGTATTCCTTCAAGCCTTTGGTGTCCCAGGACATAGAAAAGCCGTTCTCGCTGATGGAAGTGGCACGAAGTAGGAGAGAGGGGATGAAATTCACCATAGCCACCGAAACGAGTCCAATGTTTGACTGGTCCATCTCATCCTCTCCGCTTACTTCTGAAGACAGACTTATCTCCAAAAGGTCAGCCTCCGACAAGTTGATGCCGAAGGTCTGAAACTTTTGTGATATGTAGTCATTTACTATCATGCTGATAACATAGTATCAAGGTCAAAAATAGTAATCTTGTTCGGTGCGGTGTATTCCGGAATCCACTCTGCTCCGTATTCCATGAATCGGCCTTCATCAGTTCTGATGTTCGAGATGTACATACCTCCCTCTGATGTCGTGTAGGTCTTTCCAGGTACAGGGTCTGTAACCTCATAAGGAGTATGCCAGCGCATCTTTCCCTGCTTCGGAGTGGTGAACAACGAAATACGGTTGTCCTTGAACACCTGGTGATAAGTACCATCAGACAATTCCACCATATCTTCGTTGATAACAATAGGAGGCAATCCAATACCTTGGAAGATTGTAGATGCCATTTCACTGGTCATAAGGCCGGAAGCAAGCTGCACCTCTCTTTGATTGAGTGTCTGCTTGTAGAAGTCACCAAAATCCTTTGAACCTACAATAGCGTTGATGAAGGTCTTTCGTGATATTTCCATAGATACAAACATACCGTATTTCGTACGGAGTTCAACTACCTTATCCATGAGGTACTTGATAAAGTGATCTTTGTCTCCTGTTTGAGGTGTAATACGGTTAACCGGCAATTCCATATCAAGCATTGCTATACCCTGCGGATTGTCGTCAACCTTAACTTCTGCCTTTCCGTCAGAACGCAAAGCACCGTCCACGATGTCCATACGTTTGTGGGGAGCAAGAAGAACCTGACGAAAATCGTCAACGATGTAGTTGATAATGTCGTTGACAGCGGACTGCTGGTCTGCCGGGCGTGCACTGTTGAACTTATTGATAAGTTCCTGCAACATATCCAGCCTTTCGTTATCCATCTGGTATCGGTCACCCATGTATGCCACTTCACCATATCCGCTTCCGAGAGACTTGCGCTCACGCAACGGCTTACCTGAATTACGGTCGATAACCGAGCCAGCTGTAACACCAGTCACTGTACCGAGATATGTTTTAAACACTCTGCTTCTGGTCTCCTCAAAGTCCAGATGCTTTTTCCAATAAATCGTATCAAGGCGGAGAGCAATCACTCGGTCAATCACAGCCTTAACGATATTCGGGTCATTCAATAATGTCTGAACTGTTAAATACATATACCCTCCTTTCCTTTAATAAGTAAACATGAATCTGTCTCCCAAACTTGTTTTGTCATTCTCTGAAACCGGAACAAGCAACTTGGATGTTCTAATCTCATAGGCTTGTCCTACAGCCGTAACACTTGCGCCCTCTTTTACTTCCGTCCATGCGTAGTTCAAGGCGTTTGCCGTTACCTTCGGAGTCTTACCTGCGACAGCTGACGCCTCAAACAAGACCGAACCTACTTCTGCTGCAAGCGTAGGACTTGCGGCTAAGGTCACGGTATCATAATTCGCACTTGATGTCTTGTCTATTGCTTCAATTGTACCGCCATTAGACCCGTTTCCTAAGTGCATGCCTACATAAGCGAACGAGCCTTTTTTAATTTTCAGAGTAGTAGTTCCTGCTGTAATCTTTTCGGCTACTTCTACGTTTACAATGACCTTTGCCGTACGAGCCTTGAAGTCAATGAACAACGGTGTCATTGGAGGAATCCTCTCAACGCCGCTTAAATTGCTAATATCCAAATTAAAACCTCCAGAAATACGATACACCGTTTCATAGCGGCAAAGCTCCGGCATTGTCTTTTCAATAGGTTTCAAATCATACTTAAATCCTGCTGGCATAATTTTTTACATTTTGTTGCTAATTCTGTTTGTTAATCTCTTCAGTTCCCTTGTTAATTAGAGAAACAATCTCACTTGCCTCCTTCTCCTGCTTCTGTTCTGCAGTCTCAGGAGCTTTGGAAAACTGAAAACCGCTGTTTGACATATCCTGCTTCATGTCCTTGAAATAAGTATCCAAGTCCGTGTTCTCAGGAATGTTACGGTCTTTCAGCATAAATTCGGGAATACCGTACTTCTTAGCCACAGCTGAAATCTGAGAATTACGCTGCGCCTGCGCTTCATTTTCCTCCATTTTGGCCAGCTTGTCGGCAAACGGCTTGATGCCAGCGGCAATGCCGTCGGCAATCATCTTCGCGATGTCTGTCTCCTGCGGTTTGGGAGGATCTGTTGGTTTCGGGGGCTCAGGTTTCGGTGTCTCGATTGGTTTTCCGTCTTTCAGTCCATGCTTCTTTTCGTAGTTGGAAACAGCGGAAGTCTGCGCTTGTCCTGCACGGAAATCACCATAGTTTTGCATCACGTCCTGAAAAGAGATACCCTCAACGATGGAGGTCACCTTCGTTTCGTCCGTTATACCCTCAGCCTTCTTCGTGGCGATACGGGTGAGTGTAGCAGTGTCCACCCCAGCAAATTTCTGTTGCAGTCCTGCCAAAATCATTTCAAATATTGTCATACCGTATGAATTTGATTAGTAATTTCATACGGTAAATTTACTTATAGAGAAGTGGAAGGGATAATTTTAAGGCTAACGATACGAAACAATTTGGGAAATGTTCGTTTTTAGGCAAAAAGAAAGCGTGATTACTCCTGTAGTCACGCTAAAAAATTATAATTAATCATTTTAGATAAACTTCTTGAAACTCATCTCGTATTTCATTAAAGGTCTTCCCTTCATTTTGTGCTATAACTTCACACATTGAATTTAAGAGTTCATTTATATATCCAAGATATGAAAAATTATCACCTAGTTGTGCTTTTACTTGTTGTTTTAATGATTTATCATCTACATTGTGTTGTTCACAATACTCTTTTACTTTCTTTTCTACGTATTCAATTACAGGTTTTATAACATCTAAAAATTTCATAATAATTATATATTTAAATTAGACAATCATGCTCCAGCTCATTGACAATGGCCTTGTTGATGAAATCATTAATGGTCATTCCTGTACTTGCGGCAAATGCAGCCACACGGGCATGAAGCTCAGAAGTCATACGCAAATTGAGCTTTCCGCTGAACGGTTTTACCGGCTCAACACCATCCGCTTTACATCCTTCAAGATAGCTGTCAATCCCTTCTTCAAAATCCTTTCGGAGTTCGTCGATTGTAGTCCCTTCATAAAGAATCAAGGCTTTGTTGCCCATTCCTTGTACTTTACCGCAAAGGCAATTATCCTCTTTGCTGTATTCCACAGAACCCTTGTAACCTTTGTATTCCAAATAATCCATAATCCTTTATATTAAACCGTTATTCTTCAAATGTTGATAAATCGCTTTTATCATCCACGCTTTCATTATACTTCCAGGGTGTGGACGATGTATATCTATGTACTGCCCAGTTTCTTCATTCTTGAAACGAATACGGGAACCGGAAGTAGCCCCTTTATTGTGCTTGATATAACCAAAGTAACCAAGTAAAGAAAGGGTTTCTTCAAAAGTAAAATCCTTTGGCAGTTTTTTGAATCGTTCTATCAATTTCTCTTTTGAGCCCATAACTCTTTTGTTTTACACAAAGGTACTATTTTTAGTACTAAAAAGCAAGTAAAACATATAAAAAAATAGCGATACCTCGAAAGATACCGCTATCTTATTGTCCAAACAATTTTTAAGCTACATTCTGTTCCTTGACGTTGTTCTTCTGTTTCTCAGCCTGCTCCTCCTTGATGGCTTCAATCTCATCCATAACAGAATCCACGTTCCCCACAAAGGTGATGGCTCGTTTCTGTGACCAGATTTCTCCGTCTTTAGCTTTGATGGCTGTGTCTATCTTGTCTTTGAGGTCCTCCAACTTGTACGGCTGCATCTGAACATCTATATCAATAGTCTCGGAGGCTTCTTCAAGGGTGGAATTCACGGAACCCAGCGCAGAAATAAGGAAATTCACACGCCGTTGCATGAATTCACCGACTGTTTCGTTCAGGTTCTCCACATTCAAGTGGGTGGACATGAATACATAATCAAAAGTAACGCCGGAAACCGCGTTACCGGTACCCTTCAGGGAGTCGAAAGAAATTCTAGGCGTATTAGTCAGTCCGTATATCTGGCTCAGCAAGGTTTCCACCTCGAACTTGACAGTATCTGGTACCTGTGACCAGGTAAGATACTGGGCATTTGCTCCCTGTCCGGTAAGCTCGACCACCCGGTTCTTGAACTCTCCAGAGAAGTTCTCTACGTTACCAAATAACATGAGGATAGGGAAGAAGTGGTAATCGATACAGTCCGCATAGTTTGAGAGAAGTTTCTCCAGTCTTACGCGGAGACTCTTTATCTTTTCACAGTATGCTTCAGGACGGTACATATAAATCACCGGCATTTTCTTAAACCCGTGTGCGAAAGAACCTTTGTCGGACCAGCTACTCGTCAACTCCCACTGGTAAACCATATCCTTGGTAATGGTCATAAAGCAGGTAATCTCCACGTCATTCAGATCTTTCTTTTTATACTCTCTGGACAAAGCGACCAAATCCCCTTGATCATTGAAAAAAGGGTAGAGCTTGTCGCCACGGAACGGGGACCAGATGGCACTCTTCAGACGATACTCAGGTTTGGACTTGCCGAAGATTCCTGAAATTTTTCGTTTGAGTTTGCTCCAGAAACCATCATCCCTAACCACATACCAGTACTCGGCCACTTCCTGCTCGGCCAGCCATGCCCGGACTACTTTTTTGTTCTGGTATTTCAGCTTGTTTTTCTTGAACACCTGCTTTAATGTGGAAAGAAGGTGTTCTTCCGACTGGTCCGGCTGGCAATCAAGGATCGGTTCTGTTCCCACGGTGAAGGCCGTTTGAATGTTCACGATATCCTGCTCAATAGGAAGAGCAATTCGGTTCGGATCAACTTCTTTCTTCACAACTGGCTCGACATATTCTTTACCTGTTGTAGGGTCTGTAATCCGTCTCTCAGGCTGAGTTGTGATTTTTATTTTCGGGTATTTTTCTTCATCTATCACTATCTCGTGCTTGTTCGGATTCCAGTCGTTGTAAAGAGCGTGAGCGTTTGGTTGCTCGGTCTTACGCCCTTTCTTCAGATAGTAGATTTTTCTTTCTACTTCCGGCATAGCTAAAATTTCTTCTAAAGTCATATACTAAATTTTAATGTCCAAATACTCCTGATATGTCTTTCGGCTTCATTATCCTGCCCAGAAGTTCTCCCAGTACATAGTATCGGGCAGCGTCAATACCGTGATTGTCGTGGTCTTCCGGTTCATTGATGTAGTTTCCGTCCTTATCCTTTGCCCAGACATAATTTGAACTCCCGTTGAAGGTTATAAGAACGCTTGGTGATGAAGATTTCCATACCTTGCATCTTGTCTATACCGGCATTGACTGAACCACTACCCTTTTCCACTGGATAAATCCGGATACCGCCATTATGAATCTCCTGGATAAGTCTCGGATCTGCACTATCCGCAATCACTTTTAAATCCCATGGGCGAAGCGTCTTTATAATATCCCCGGAAAGTAATCCGGTACGATAGTCAATTTCATCCAGATAAAGAGCATTGTCTATGATTCCGCATCGAATAGCTGCTGTAGGATCATTGGTATAACCAAAATCCAACCCAATTCCAACTTTCTTGCACCACATCGGGAACTCATCCACGATACCCCATTTCTTGAACACAGCACCCTCGGCCACGTCTGCCCATCGACCGATAACCACATGTGCGTATTTTTCCGGATTCTTCTCCTTCATTTCCTTGACTTCTCTCAGGAACTCTGGTGACAAGTTTTCTATGTTGTCGAAGTAAGTCGTATGAATATGAAGTACATTTGGATGGGTGGAAACCTGTACTTGTACACCGTCAATCTCCACCAGTCGATGGGTGTTTTCAATATATTTCTTGTAAATGAAATGATTGGAATCGCATGGATTCATGATGATTATAATCCTGTTCTGGATTCCCTTCTTACGAATGGAGAGCATTATCTTGTCAAACTCTTCCTCGCTGGTCCATTCTTCTGCCTCATCACAGACAAAGGTAGTGATGCCCTGAATGGACTTCAGCTTTGCCGTCTGATTCCCGGAAGAAGTCTTAATACCTCGAAACATGATACGACTGCCAGTCATCCGATTCACTATGTCCGTCTTGGTGGTTTTGAAATACTTTATAGTGCCATCCAGCTCTATTTTTTCCATCATTTCCGGAATAATAGACATGCCGGCAGATACCATCGTATAACGAGTATAAAGGATCTGGTGGACAATCTTCTCCACCGGAGTCTGCTCAAAGGTTAGTCGTTCGATGAAGGTGGAAGCGTTGAAAGACTTTCCAGATCCACGGCCGCCGGTGATGAGAATAATGAACTTCTCATTGTCGGTATACAACGGATGATATATTTCTTGGGGAACAATCATTTCAACTTATCTTTAATCCATGTGTCTATAGAAATTCCGTGATCAATATCCTGAGGAATATCGGCATCCTCATCTTCTCGGTCTCCAAATCCTTCTTTTCTTCCTAATGTGGAAAGTAAATAGCGAATCATATACCCATCAGGACGTTCACGCCATCCGATAAAGTTCCCATTTTTATCTTTCTCAGGGATACCAAGCGCAAGTACACGTGCAGATACAAGGCATTCATCTACCAGAGAACCTCTTTCGTCGGTGATAGCATCTTTGAACTGGCTGTCTGCTCTGGCCCAATCATACACGGTTTTTCGGGTTACATTGAATACAGCAGCAACTTTAGAGAGATTTCCACCTGTTTTATGACAATACTCTGTTAATTCTTATGTAATCGATTGAAAATGAGAGAGTTAATTAACG
>ERZ791680.1029-NODE-1029-length-21782-cov-3.847287_pt1 | contig 21782 bp, 9 predicted proteins | sample MGYA00510051_ERZ791680 | MGnify/ENA primary metagenome ERZ791680 (study PRJEB30046, sample SAMN00715238) | human gut metagenome | study: EMG produced TPA metagenomics assembly of the A metagenome-wide association study of gut microbiota in type 2...
TTGTCTCCTGTGTATTACCTCCGGTCGGCTTTGTTGTCTCCTGTGTATTACCTCCGGCTGGCTTTGTTGTCTCCTGTGTATTACCTCCGGTCGGCTTTGTTGTCTCCTGTGTATTACCTCCAGCTGGCTTTGTTGTCTCTTGTGTATTATCTTTCTTAGTATCTTCATAGATAATAGCGTAAGTTGAAAATCTGTCTGTCTTAAATGTTATCTTCTTAGTCTGAGCATTATATTCTGATTTAAGAATCTCAGCTTTACTATCATGTATCCTGATAACTGAATATTTTCTTATAATATCAGAATTATTATTAAGAAGCTCTTCCGGTATTTCTGAACTAAGTGTAATCTCTTGAGCTGTTTCATATACCTGCTTACTATCTGCACCAATAGTCATGTTTAATTTAATATCAAGAATCATTCCTACTTTCTGTGATACTGTAAGTCTGTTTTTAATAAGCTTACTATCTTCATCTGATGCATTATCACTGATATTATCTATTGAAAGCTTAATTTTAATATCCTTGCCGGCTGCCTGGGCCTTTTCGTCCTCTGTAAGTATTTTATCAGTTAATTCCTCATCTGACTCATCAAATGTTGTATCAGGAGCATCTTTACCCTGACTGACTGTAACATCTGTCTTGGCATTATCATCCTTATTCTCCTTAATTACAGGAATCTCTGTAATATCTGTTCTGGCTCCGCACACTGTACAATGATGTGACTTGCTTCCCGGCTCTGTATATGTTGCTTCTTTATCTATTGTCCATTCTGTACTGTATTTATGGCCTGCTGCCTCTATCTTTTCTGTCTTTGTCTCATTACATACTGTACATGTGTATGTCTTTTCTCCGGCTTCTGTACATGTGGCTTCCTTTGTTACTACTCCTTCATCCCACTTATGTTCTGTATGTACTGTGTGTTCATCATTATACTTTGTTTTTTCCCACTGTAATGTTGTAAGTGTAAGCTTTCCTGCTCCTGTATAAGGCTGTACCACTGTTGACAATTCTGAGGCTGAATATAATCTGTAATCACTATATGGAAGAGCCGCCTTGAATTCATCCTTATCCTGAACTAATGCAACCTCTCCTTCTTTGGAAGTATTTAACATAACCTTTAAATCAGCAGCCTTATTATCAAGCTTATAAATAGTATTTACAGCATTGATATATCCTGCAGAACTCTCACCATTACCACTTATAAGCACATTTGTCATACCTGACATATAACAATTTTCAAGAAGCATATGCGCACCACAATTAGATGAAGCACCATTACTTACAATCTTCTGTGCAAGTGTTGAACCTGCTGTATTTTCTATATCAAGACGCATATCTCTTAGATCCTGTGCATCCATAATACAATTATATACATGAGCCGTACCATAACGAAGTCTTGGCATTCGGTCCATTGAGTTTTTGTAATAATTATTTGCAAATGTTGCTGTAATATTCTTAGCTGATGTATCTTTATCTGACTGTCCTAAAAGGTGTGTCTTTTTCTGACCGTAAGCATAATTATATATCTGTCTGTCTGTCATTCCCTCTTCAAGCAGATGCTTATAATATGGATAATTATCCGGATTATCCTTCATTATATTCATCATGGCATCAAAGAATACATTATCCTCACTTGCCGGTAAAAATTCACACCATGAGATTGTTACATTACTTGAATCCGTTGGAGTCTTGATGTCAATTACACCATCATATGCCTTATAGAAAGTACAATGGTCAATCCATATATCAAAACTTCCTTTTTCAATAGTCATGTAATCCCAGTCATTACGGTCGTATCCGCCTTGTGTTTCATCATCCCATTCCCAGATTTCATCAAATTCTATATTTCTGATAATAATATTATTAGATCCGGTAATATCAACACATGTATGTGTAATCTTAGCTCCATTCTTAGAATAAATTGTTAAATTACTCATATTTTCAAGCTTTAACATTGATACACCTGTTTTTAACAGTGTCGGATGAGTAAGTGGTGCCTGCTTATGTGCTGTTATAAATGCACTATAATCCTGGAAATTGTTAACTTCTTTATCACCAAGAGCAATATCTGCTGTAAGTTCAATAACTGATGCCATTCCGCTCTTCTTAACGCTCTGGATTGCCTTTAAGAAATCTTCTGCATTATCCACAGTATAGTAATTTTTAGACGATTCTTTTAACAATCCTCCGCCTGTTGTATTAGCACTCTGTGCATAACCCTCCTGTGTATATGCATCAAGTCCCTTATCATTACCTTCATTTTCAGAATAAGTATCAGAAACATATTCTTTTTCAACGTACTTATTATCTGTTTGTGTACTTATATTTCCAATATACTCTGTTCCTATATCTGTAACTGCACTATACGGATCCCAGCCTAAGTATGAAGCCGTAATCATAGAATCCGCTTTACTCTTTGATATCTGTCTTCTATTTATATTAATGGCATAACCCGGTCCAAAGCTTCCAAATTCATAAAATCTTGCTTTAGATGCAAGTGCTCCACTCATATCTGAATATGGATTAGCCGAATTGGCACGAATCATCTTACCCATATAACAGTTAATCCATGTTATATAAGCATCCTGTCCCCAAGGTCTTGCAAGATAATACTTGCTTCCTGAACAGCCTTCCTCTGAAATAACCTGACAATTATTAAATGTAAGGCCATATGCTGCTGAAGCTCCTGTCTTAGGTGCACACACATATCCTGAATTTTTATTAGCATTATAACGGAATGCAAGCTTACAATCATTGAATAATGCTCTAGGCTCATTACCATAAATAAAGTCTACATTACCTGCAATATAACACTTATAATAATATTGTGTACCGCCATTAGCACAAAGTGTATCCTGATAACCTAATATTCTTACATTAATATAAGAAGCATTAGCGGCATCATTTCTTAATGCATCACAAGATTCATTTGAAATTGTACCATTACCAAGATACTTATATGTATTCTCAATAGTAAGGTTTTCTGCTGAAAAGCCTGTAGCTGTCGCATTAATCTTTACAGCACATCTAAGGCCCATATCGCCTCCAACCCATTCCTTGGTATCATAGAATATCCTTGTCTTTTCACTATCCTCACCAATAAGTGTGATATAAGGTGATGATACTATAAGATGCTCTTCATAATCTCCTTCTTTGACAAGGATAATGACTCTTTCACTGTTAGCTGATGATACTGAATCCACGGCTGCCTGTACAGTCTTATATGTTTCAATTCCATTTACCTTATCACCATCATTGCCTGTAAACTTAGCATCTACTACCTTCTGATAATCTGTTAAATATACATAATTGAAAGTTTCCCTTGTAACCTTTCCATTCTTATCTGTAAATAATAATTCAACATTATTTCTGCCTGCTGATAATTGTTTATCTTCAAATGAAAATGTTCCCTTTGCAGCTGCATCTGTGTTTCCTGCTTCAGTGTCATTAATCTTTAAAGTTACATTTGCCTGCTTTTCTACAACACCTTCAATAGTAAGTTTTCCATCATATACTGTATTATAGGATCTCTTAGTAATTGTAAATCCAACCGCCTCATCTTCATATACATAATCAGATGTATGGCCGGCACTTGGTACTGTCCATACTGTTTCTGAAGGATTACTCCAATTATCAAGAACTCCATTTACATATGAATTGGCAACTGCATAATAATAATATGGCATCTCCGCAGCTACATCGCTATCCTCATATTCACATTTATTAACTGTTGCTATCTTTCCAGCATTATCCTGTGTATCATCATAGGAATATCTGTAAATATCATATTCTGTAGCCTTATTAACTGCATCCCATGTAAGATTAACTTTATCAGCTGTTGACGAAATATTTAATACAACTGAATCTAGTGCTGCAATAACATTAATGTTATTAGATACTGCATATGTATTTCTATCTCCGTTGACACCTAATTTACCACATACCCTGAACTGATAATCTCCAGCCTCGGATATATTGTATCTGTATGATTTTTCTGTAATAGCAGTATCAACATCTGTCCATGTATTTCCCTTATCTGTCGATACCTGAAGCGCATACATTCCATCTAATTGTGCTTCTGTCTCATTCTCCCAGCTAACATCAATATAATCCCTTGTAGCTGCTGTCTTTGCTTTAACGCTCTTTACTACAGGTGCCACACCAGCGGCCTGATAGCAATCATTCTGGTCATAAAGTACTTTTCCATCGGCTGATGTATATGTCATATTCTTAACAACTGCCTTAACTCCTGCAAGTACAAAACCATACGAAACTGCTGTATTCTTACCATTCTTCTTAAATAAAAGATTCTTAGAATAATCAAACTTTGCAGTCTGTGTCTGTCCACCCTTAGGTGTTGCTGTAATTATAAGCTCTGTATCAGACTTTTCTACTGTAAATGTTACTACTGTTCCTACAGGATAATTGCCTGTTACACCGCCTGAAGCTCCCGTAAGGTCAGATTCAGACTTTGAATATATCATCTTTAACTCGCTGCCCTTACGAATACCTGTAGTTACTATATAATCCTTGTTAAATGCACCAAAGAATATACCATTAGAACTGCTGTTTCCACAGTCCTCAATAATTATATCTGCTGTAAGCTTATTGATATCACTTGTTTCATTAAAACCATAAAAGCTTACACTTGTATTAATATTAGTTGTTTTGTCTGCATTAGTTGTTGTTCCTAAGCTTCCACCTGTCTGTGTTAAGACAAGTCTCTGACCTTCCGGCTGTACTACTAATGAATCCGCATTACCATATGTATACACCTGTGGCATCTCGGCCTGTTCTTTATATTCAACATCTTTTGCAGCATATACGACCTTAATTGACTTGATATAAGCATTACCTGTAGATACTATATCAACTGTTCCAGCATTCTTATCTGTATACTGATATGTTGATACAGCCTGTGTAGTATCCGCTGCTGTTCCGCCTATTGTATACAATGCATAAGTTTTATCATATGCCTCAACAGATATTGTGCACTTACCTGTTACAGGAACAGATATCTTAGCTCCAGTATTAAACTGTGCTGAATTTGGTGTACTTCCGTTTGGTGTAAGCTTTCCGCTTGTTGCATCAATATATAATCCATTGTAATAGCCTGTCGTTCCATTGATTGTATCTTTGTAATAATTGCCGTCATCAGAATATACAAAGCTCCATTCTGTAATAAGTTCAAATCCAAGTGTCTGACTGACCTCATTACCATTAACTGTTACATCAGCACCACTCTTTATACTATATGGCTGTGCAAGAAAATCTCCTGCAAGCTTTAATGTATATGAGCCGTTTCTTAATCTAATATCTTCTGCTGAATTAAATTGATATACATATCCATCCTCATTATTGGTATATATATATGTAAGTTCTGCATTAGTTAAATCCGGTTCATCAGGAAGTTTAACCGTAACAGTATATACACTCTTTAATCCTAAATTGATATCTAATGTACTATCCTGTGTATACACAAGTCCTGTAACATCTGATGTTATCTCATAATCGTTAATGCCCTGTACTGATAATTTATAAGCCACTCCCTTTTCAAGCTTGGCGGAATATGTCTTATTATCCTTATCCACTGTTATTTCAGGTTCATAATCTGTAGCTTCATCCGTATCAAATACAAGCCTCATATTGCTTATATCATAATTATCTGCAATACCATTTATGTTTCCTGTTACTATGCATGTACTGAGTTTAATAACTGTTAAATCAATCGTCTTACCTTCTGTATCAGCAGTACTTACTGTACATGTTGTTATATCCGATGTAATCTGATATTCCGGATTACTTAATGTCAACTCATATTCCATCTGTGTATCTTCTACAGGTACCTCTATAGAATACTTTCCATCATTTATATCTGACTTATATGTAAGCCCTGTTGTCTTATTAGTTGCAACTACCTGAGTTCCCTCTGGAATATCAGACTTACATGTTACAGAACCACTTATTGTTGTAGTGCTTACTTTTTCACAAGCTATACCTATACTTCTAAAATATGTATTAGATAATACCTCTAATGTAAGCTCTCCCTCTTCTCCGTCAAGATAACAGATTATCTCTACCTTTCTTGAATTGGCATCCTCTTCTGATACCTCATTATATGTACATTCAGCTGACTTTAAGCCTGTTCCTGTTAAAGCGAGGTGTGAATCATCCAGTACTGTATCTGTAGTAGTTCCTACACCTCCTTTATAAACTATGGCTGTTAATACTGCCTTATCTCCAACAACAGGAATGGTTAATTTTGTTGTATTATTAACCTGAAAATAATTTCCATTAGGTGATAATTTACCTTTATCTGCATTTACATATAACACATCATTCTCAGTATTAGTATAAGTGCCTGTCTGTCCGGCATTTATAGCTGTTGTACTTCCTGTTGATGATAAATAACTTCCGCTTCCCGGTCTCCACTCCGCTGACATATGACCATCTGCAAAAGCCGCATCTGTTACAGCAAGACTTGAAGATGAATTCACTTCAATTCTCCTAAAATATTCCTGATTATTTGTCTTGATTGTTACAGTGTTGCCACTTCCATCTGGTGTTCCTGTAATCGTATATGTTAACCATCCACTTGTACCACTTTTAGTTATTCTTGTATCTTTCATTCCATCCACTGTAATAGAATGAGAATCGCTTGTTATATCATAATAAGATACAAGTGTTATTGTACATGTCTTTGCCTTAGATACTACAGGAAGTGAAAGCTCCACTCCACTGTTTACAAGAAAGTCGCCACTAGAGGTTCTCTTTGTAAATGTATTGGCATCCGATATATTTATAACATTACCATTATTATTAGTCAGCGTTCCTCCTTTTACAGAATCCGCCTCCGTATTATTAGTATCTTTTAATACCGAATCTGCTGTTGTCCACACTGCTGACAATTTCTCAGCCGCATTCACTGTTATGCTGAACAACCCCGGTTCAACTGGCATTACTGAAAGAACCATTGCAACAGCCATCAATACTGCTGCTACCCTTCGTAAGCCTCCCTGTTTTTTAACCTTTCTGCCCATCTTCTTTACTCCCTTTAATTTTATAAGTCAATAATATAGGTCTACAATACTATAAATAGTCACAATGATACAACTTATATTTTTGTCATTTTAAAATGTGAACAAAATATTACAGATTTTTTTACATATTTTAGACGATTTCGACATTTTCACTCATATTATATGTATTTTTTTGTGAAATATATACATTTTCTATCAATATTAAAAAGCAGGATATAACTACATTATGCAATTATATCCTGCTTTTATGTGGATAACCAGACAGAATACATATTCAATATATATTCCATAACATTATAAGTCTATATGGTTATTATCCACGATATATTATTATATTGTAATACTTTTACTTATGATTAATATAACTACTCTTAATTATATTAGTTCTTTTCAACGCCAAGTGTTACATTCTCACCATTGATATTCCATTCCTTAACAAATCCCTCTGCTTCAGAAGCGATAATATCATCTGCAAGGACTACCGACTTAACCTGCTCTGCATTTCTTTGCATAAGATCCGCAATCCTGTCATTACCTGATACATATACCTTGATTCTGTCCATAACCTCAAAGCCTGCATCCTTACGCATTGTCTGAATCTTGCTTACGATTTCTCTTACAAAGCCTTCCTCAATAAGTTCTGGTGTAAGGTTAGTATCCATAACAACGGTAATACCCTTATCAGAATTAGCAACATAGCCCTCCATCTGTGTCATCTCAATGAGAAGGTCTGCCTTTTCAAGGCGGATATCCTGACCATTTACCTGTAATGTAATAAAGCCTGCATTATTAAGCTCATCCATAGCCTTATTGCCATCAAGCTCTGTAAGCTGCTTCCTTATCTCACCTAAGAACTTGCCATACTTAGGTCCTAATGTCTTAAGCTGTGGCTTGAATGTATAAGATGTGAAATCTCTTACATCATCCTTGTATTCAACGCTCTTTACATTTAACTCATCAGCAATGATATCTGTAAAGAATTCATTTAACTTCCAAGGTGCCTTGATAAACATTCTGCCAATCGGCTGTCTGTTCTTGATATTAGTAGCATTTCTACATGCACGACCGATAACTACGGCATTTAATACATCTTCCATGTTATCTTCAAGTTCCTTATCAATCCAATCTTCCTGTACCTTAGGGAAGTCACAAAGGTGTACACTGATTGGAGCTGACTTGTCAATGCTGCATACAAGGTTTCTGTAAATGCTCTCTGTCATAAATGGAATCATAGGAGCTGCCGTCTTACAAAGTGTAACAAGTGTTGTATACAGAGTCATATAAGCATTAATCTTATCCTGTTCCATTCCCTTAGCCCAGAAACGTTCTCTGCATCGTCTTACATACCAGTTAGAAAGTTCATCGACAAAATCCTCTAATGTTCTTGCTGTTTCTGTAATCTTGTAATTATTAAGGTTATCATCTACAGTCTTTACAACAGTATTTAACTTAGAAAGAATCCATTTATCCATTACAGGAAGCTTATCATATTCAAGCGTATACTTTGTTGCATCAAAATCATCAATATTAGCATAAAGCACGAAGAATGCATATGTGTTCCAGATTGTACCCATGAACTTTCTCTGTCCTTCTGTAACAGCCTTATCATGGAATCTGTTAGGAAGCCAAGGTGCTGAATTCTCATAGAAATACCAGCGGATGGCATCCGCACCATGTTTATTCAATGCTTCCATAGGATCAACTGCATTACCCTTAGACTTACTCATCTTCTGACCATCTGCATCCTGGACATGTCCCAATACAATAACATTCTCATATGGTGCCTTATTAAATAAAAGTGTTGATATTGCAAGAAGTGAATAGAACCATCCTCTTGTCTGGTCAACAGCTTCTGAAATAAACTTAGCCGGGAACTGTTGTTCAAAAAGGTCTTTATTTTCAAATGGATAGTGGTGCTGCGCAAATGGCATTGAACCTGAGTCAAACCAGCAGTCGATAACTTCCGGTACTCTCTTCATTGTGCCGCCGCACTTGCCACACTTACATGTTACCGCGTCAATATATGGTCTGTGGAGCTCAATATTATCAGGGCAGTTATCAGACTTTTCCTTAAGTTCTGCAATACTTCCAATTGACATCATCTCGCCACAGTCCTCACACTGCCAGATATTAAGAGGTGTACCCCAGTATCTGTTACGGCTGATACCCCAGTCCTGTACATTTTCAAGCCATGCGCCGAAACGTCCTGTACCGATTGTTTCAGGAATCCAGTTGATTTTCTTGTTATTAGCTATTAAGTTAGCTTTAACTTCAGGGTCTGTCATCTTAATAAACCATGATTCTCTTGCATAGTAGATAAGCGGTGTATCACATCTCCAGCAGAATGGATAATCATGTTCAAACTTAGGTGCATCAAACAACTTACCTTCCTTATCAAGATCCTTTAATACCTCAGGATCAGCTTTCTTTACAAAAAGACCCGCATAAGGAGTCTCTTCTGTAAGCTCTCCTTTTCCATCTACAAACTGTACAAATGGTAAATCATACTTGCGTCCTACCTTAGCATCATCTTCACCAAATGCTGGTGCAATATGAACGATACCTGTACCATCTGACATTGTTACATATGTATCACATGTAACAAAATGTCCTTTCTTATGCTGCTTTGCTGCGGCTTCTCCTGCACATGCAAAAAGTGGTTCATATTCCTTATATTCAAGAGCCTTACCTGCAAACTTTTCAAATACAGTATAATCAACGCCCTCGCCACTGATATTTTCTGCCACCTTGCCATCTTCATCTGTCGCAAGTTCTTTTCCGTCAACTGTCTGACCTGTCTTAACTGCAAGTCCTGCAAGCACCTTATCAAGAAGTGCTTCTGCCATATAATAAGTATAGCCGTCTGCTGCCTTAACCTTAACATATGTCTCATCAGGGTTTACACAAAGTGCAACGTTAGATGGAAGTGTCCAAGGTGTTGTTGTCCATGCCAGAAAATATGCATCTTCGCCTGTAACCTTGAAACGTACTACCGCTGAACGCTCCTTAACACTCTTATATCCCTGTGCCACCTCATGTGATGAAAGAGGTGTTCCACAACGAGGACAATAAGGAACAATCTTAAAGCCCTTATATAATAACTTCTTATCCCAGATCTGCTTTAATGCCCACCATTCTGACTCGATAAAGTTATTATCATATGTTACATAAGGATTGTCCATATCAGCCCAGAAACCAACTGTAGAAGAGAAATCCTCCCACATTCCCTTATATTTCCATACACTTTCCTTACAATGCCTGATAAATGGCTCAAGACCATATTCTTCAATCTGTTCCTTGCCATCAAGCCCTAACTTCTTCTCAACTTCAAGCTCTACCGGAAGACCGTGAGTATCCCAGCCTGCCTTACGTGGAACCATATAGCCCTTCATAGTACGGTAACGTGGAATCATATCTTTGATAACTCTTGTTAATACATGACCGATATGTGGCTTACCATTGGCTGTTGGTGGTCCGTCATAGAATGTATATGTCTCACCTTCCTTACGGCTGTCAATACTCTTCTGAAAAATGTCATTGTCTTTCCAGAACTTTTCAACTTCTCTTTCTCTTTCAACAAACTTTAAGTCTGTAGGTACCTTTTCGTATACCATAGATGCTTCCTTTCCTGCCAGTGTAGCTGACACCTTTATTACTGCTATTCCAAATGTATGCAGCAGCTTTAATTTAAAATCAGGGAAAACCCTGTGCGCTGATTTCGTAAAAGAATATTTGTTACACAATTCCTATATCTTATTTATAATTCCAGATTATCACGGCAGCCGCTATAATTCCGTACTGACACGGTATACAGCCTGTTGCACACATAAAAAAATCTCTCCGCCGTAACAGGCGAAGAGACTGAATAATCACTTATCATACCATTTACGACATACCAGCATATGCGTCCCCAATAACGGTGGGATTACCGTCCTCATCTACTCACTACTCCGGATATTAAATTCTTCGATATTAAATATCTCAGGCATTATATATCTTAATATATAGCTTTCTGTTTGGATGCTTGGAAGTGATATTCAGATATCATCTACTCGCACCGGCTTCCACCATCCCGGCTCGCTTGTCTGCAGCTCTTTAATATACCATATTATTCTGCTAATCTGCTTTTGTCTGATACCTTACTGTCTTCGTCATCGCATGTAGTCTTATTTTAATAGTTTTATTGCTGTATGTCAATGTGTTTTATTGCTTTAAGCTAAAAAACCACCCTGCCGGATAAGGCTGCACCCAAGCCGGCAAAGTGGCAGTTTTGATATTTATTTAATTGGACTGCTTATCTACAGCTGCTTTCATATTAGCAAGCTTTTCATATTTTTCATCAGCCGCTGCCGATAATGGTTTCTTAACATGGCTTGCCTTAATCCTCTGCCTGTCCATAATGAATTTATCAAGCTTAGGATTAATCTTATCCACCCTTACTCCATATAAAAAGCGGTTAGGTGCAAGCTCCTGTTTTCTTGCTAGAATTCCCTGTATATCCATTCTGAAATCATTATATGTACACATAATGTGTATCTGCTGACCATCTATATTCTCAACTTCTTTTTCTGTTATAAATGAAAATCCATTAGTACTTACATCATGCATTAAAACATCGAGCGTACCTGTATTGGTTCCTATCTGTATAACAGCCCCTTTGTCTATAGGCAGTCTGAATGCATTACGTCTGTTATACAGCTTACCATCTTCTCCGGCAATTACACGATGATAAAAATTCTTCCCCATTCTTACATGATGTACAGCCACATTTTTCCATATAACAGGAAGATTCTTACTGTTAATACTGCTCATCTCAAGATATACATTATCTGATACAAAGCTTATTGCCTCATTATTATCATTGGTTATCTCTTCTATAAGTATTGTTTCTCCATATGGTTCAACAACCCTTGATTTAAAGTCAATCCGCTCTCCATTAGCCATTGCACTGATAGTTATTTCCGAACCCGGCTTTAATGCAAGAATATCCATATCTAATCTCCATTCTTGTAAAATCAAACATCCATATAACCATTAACAACATTCATATTTAATATTGATTATATGAATTCTTATATTACTTACCGTTTCTACTTTTTCCGACAAGTTTCGTTAATATTTATTATAAAATATTATCCTGCAAAACACAATAAATAAATCATGGTTTGTCAAAAATGGAGTGTGATATGTATATGAACTCACTTCTTTTAATCAAATTGAACCTGACCGTCTTTTATATACCACCAGCCTACATTTTCATCATATGCCATTCCTGTATAATCAAATGCTACCTGACCATCTCTTATATACCACCAGCCTACATTCTCATCATATATTATTCCTGTAAAGTCAAATGCTACCTGGCCGGCTCTTATATACCACCAGCCTACATTTTCATCGTATACTATTCCTGTGCAGTCAAATGCTACCTGACCGGCTCTTATATACCACCAGCCTACATTTTCATCGTATACTATTCCTGTATAATCAAATGCTACCTGACCATTCTTTATATACCACCAGCCTACATTTTCATCGTATACTATTCCTGTATAATCAAATGGTATCTGACCATTTCTTACATACCACCAGCCATATTCATTTAAAGCAAGTCCTGTATAGCTGTAATCCGGATTATCATTATGATAATATACCCAGTCATCGCCATCAAATATAAGTCCATTGCGGCTTCCTAATACATTGCCATTATCGTCAACTCCGTAAAATGTTACATTTCCTTTATTATCTGATGTATACCACACAACTGAACCATTAATATATATTGGTTCACAATCTGAAATTTCGCCATTCATTGAATAAATCGGACTTATCTGATTGCCATCTGCATCTATATATGTATAATCTATAGTTCCGGTTGTATCATTTCCATAAGACCACATTACAAAATACTTATTATCATTAATCTTTACCATGTATGGATTAGTAGCTGCATAACCTTCCTTTATATCTGTAAGCCAGTTAATAAATGTATGTCCGTCTTTCTTAGACTTTCCAAGAATACATGCATTATAATAGTCACCATCATTTTCCTGGTCTATTGAAGTGGCTGCAACAAGATATGCACTGTCTGTTACTTCAAATCCACCTACATTAACGTAAGTTGTATTATCTCCAATTCTTCCTGCTATCTTAAGAAGGTCTGTTGCATTACAATGATTCCGCCATCCCATATTAGATATAAACTGTCCTGTTGTAAAATCAGTCTGGTATTCTACAAGTACAACACTTCTTGGATATGCATCTCCGTGGTCTACTGCCACTATTTTATTACCATCTGTCCTGATAAACTGGTTAAAGGAATGACTTACATAACCATATCCAACATTCATTATATCTGTAAATGAGTCCGTTATCTGCATCTTATTTACATCAACCTGAATAGTTACATTTGCCTGATGATGATAACCATCTGATGACTGATACATCGTATGACATGTTCTTATCAGAAGGTATCCGTCAGATTCTGTCATTCGCAGACTTCCTGCATCAAATGGAACATAAGTATTACAGTTATCTAATCCGACCGAACCTATTCTGTTCCATGACTTGTCATACTTTGTAATTCTGTAACATTCCACATCATCTGATTCATCAGAATTTTCCTGACCTGTTACAATATAATATGCATCTCTGCCATTGTAGAATCCTCCAAAAATAGGAAGCTCTGGATTAATCTGTCTTGAACCTGTAATATTATACTGTGAATCATAATATTCAACATATATATCACTTCCATCAGCCTGCACTCTCATCATATTGCCATTACCTATATCTGCAAGATATGACTTTGTAGTGTTTGTCCACCTGCTATAAGTGTGTCTTGATGTTTTTGCCTGAATATCAGAGTTTCTGTTAATCTGCGCTTTTGCAATAATTGAATTATTATCCATCAATATGCCCATAGCCGCTATAGCTGCTGTTGCACATATACCAGCCATAAGTTTTTTACAGCCATTAATAATATTATTCTTTACCATATATACTATCTCCTTCTATAATTTGATATCGTATGTCTGATAAAAATATATTGAATAATCAGTTGATGTTTACAGGATACCTGTGAACATTAACATAAATTTGCAATATATTTTCTACATATTTCGACAATTCCTATTGATATTTATTATAAAGTAGTATCTTAAATAAAACAATCATTAAATTGTATTTTGTGGAATGGGAGGGGGAAGGGGATAACAAATATTATAAACTGCCTATTAAAAACACATACAAGCATAATTTACTGTTATTAGGTATATGACATATTACCATTTGTTGTTGATAATAAAATAAACCAACAATAACGTATAACAAATCTTTATTTACTCAAACTTCGCACTTGAATAAGTGCCTACGCACCTTGAAAATTCAATAATAACTGGCAAAAAATAGCATGAAACCATCAGGTTTTGGTATAATTGAGTTGTTCAGAAACAATCATACTTCCGGAGGCTCATGCTATGAATAAAAGTATAACACAAGTAACTTAAAATGATAAGCAGATTTCAAATTCTATTAAAAGATTTTTTACGAGATTCCATGTTTGAACGCAACCGTTCCAAAAAGGTGGAACTCCTTGCAAAAGTCTATGATCACGCAAAGCATGCATATCGTTTTGGGTTTCGAATGCTTAATCTTAGATGGTCAGATGGAAGTACATTTCTGCCGGTAAACAGTATTCTTCTTTCTACAGAAAACAGGCAAAACCGTATCAACGAGGCTACGGAAGTGGATAAAAGAACTGTTGGTTACAGACGCAGAAAGCTTTCCATGGAAAAAGGAACTCAAGCCATGCTTACGCTTTTAGATGCAGCCAGGAAAGCTGTAATTCCTGCAAAATATGTTCTTTTTGACAGCTAGTTTTCATAACCGAGTACTCTTCATGCAGTAAAAAATATAGGTTTCGATGTAATCGGTATGGTCAAGAAAACTCCAAAGATGTTCTTTCGCTATAACGGTGAAGATATGTCTCTAACTTCCATTTACAACAAGAACAAAAAAATACGCGGAAGATCAAGATATCTGCTCTCTGTTATGGTTGATGTTGTAAAAGATGGTGAAATTATTCCTGCCAATGTAGTTCATGTTCGCAACCGCAACAAACGCAAGAAATATCTTTGTCTTATTTCCACTGATGTAAATCTGGATGAGAATGAAATCATCAGGATCTATGGGAAGCGTTGGGACATAGAAGTGTTCTTCAAGGTGTGCAAAAGCTACCTTAACCTGAGCAAAGAATGTAACTCCCTTTCCTATGATGCAATGACTGCACATACTGCAGTTGTTTTTACACGATACATGATGCTGTCACTAGAAAACCGGGAATCCAATGATAACCGCTCTCTTGGCGAACTCTTTTTATACTTTTCCGATGAAATGTCTGATATCACATGGATACAGGCTTTTCAAATGCTGCTTCAAATGTTCAGAACAATGCTTTCAGATAACACTGAACTTTCAGACGAAAAAATCAACGAATTGGTGGATACATTTATGAATACACTTCCGACCATATTGAAAACACAGCTGCATAAAGTCTGAACATTGACAACTGAATAACTGCCAGATATTGAATTTTCAAGGTGCATAGCTAAAATTTATGTGCGAAGTTTGAGTTATTATGTAATAATTTCAAAACTTCACGATGCAATAGTCCTGTTTAAAATATTTAATCCATTATCTATCCCATATATAATCCTCGACTTCATTTCCAAATGACTTCACTTCTATATCATAAGTTCCATCCACGTTCTGACATCTGAAACTTATCTTTTCTCCCATAATATGTTCATCAGGCATAACTGTAAACTCTATCTTTTTATATTTATTATCAATTAAAGACTTTCCACTATTGACATCCAACACTCCATATTCTTGATTCTCATTCTTTACTATTACAAAACTTTCATAATACACCTCAGATATGTCTGTATAATCAAAACTCCTGATTTCATAAAATTTACTATCGTATTTATCCAGTTTTAAAATAATTGCTTTCCCATCTTTTAAACCGGATACCATCGTTGTGGTTGAAGGAAGATTATTAATATAATCCAGTCCATCTATAACTTTACTTCCGGATTTGTTAATTATCCCCCATGTGCCATCTTTAAATTTTACCTTTGCCATATTATTAACAAATGGATATGCCTCCATATATTCTTCGTTATTTATACGAATTCCTTTTGAATTAATATAATAATACATTCCATCCACGTTGTCTCTTACTGCTGCACAGCCATTTGTCATCTTATCAGCTTCAATGTATTCAGGCTCAGCAACCATCTCTCCTGTCATATTTATAAAACCAATTTTGTGGCTATCTTTAGAAATAATCCTGCATAAATCATCCTTATATGTTACATCATCAATATAAATATATGCATACGGACCTGCCAGCCTCTGTCCCTCATCATTGACAAGATATACATCATCATTATCATACTCCGATTTTACTGTATATTTATCTACCAATGGTGAATAAATAATCTCATCAACAGCCTTACTCTTAGATTCATCTTCAGATACATTTATACCTTTTGTTGTCTGTGATATATTTTCTGCAACTTTATCTTTGTTATTTATAGAATTAGCAACTAATAATATTATAAATATTGCAATAATACCCACCATCAGAAATACTATCTTCTTTTTCATTTAACACACGCTCCTTATTCTAATAAAGGCTCTGCCACCAACGACAGAGCCCATAATATAAATATGATATTTATTATATATCCGCAGTTCCATTTAAAACCTTGCTTTTCAAAAAACTGCCCACTACCAAATCATGTTCTTACGCACCCAGACAGCTAAGTATCTAAATGCTGTATAAACATTAGTGGCTATTATCTCTGAACATCAAATGAAGCATTGTTCATAAGTCTCTTAATCTGGTCAACGCTTGTGATATTAGTATCACCACGGATAGAGTGCTTCATTACTGATGATGCAACTGCGAAGTTGACAACATCATCAGGTTCCATATTCTCCATAAGAGCATAGATAAGACCTGATGAAAATGCATCTCCACCACCTACACGGTCTACTATATCAAAGTTGATTGTCTTACTCTCGTAAGTCTCACCATTAGTATAGAAGAATGCTTTAAGTGAATTATTGCTGCCTGAATGGACATAACGTACTGTTCTTGCAATTGCCTTCATATGATACTGCTTGTCAATTGCCTTAAATACTCTGTCCATATCCTTAAATGATGGATCCATTGTAAGACCATCCTTAACATCTGTTCCATCTTCATTATATACATGAATTGGTTCAATACCGATAAGTACATCCACATATGGAAGATACTTGCTAAGTACATCTCTTGCTGTCTCAAATGACCATAATGTACTTCTGAAATTAGGATCAAAGCTTACTGTAAGTCCTAGCTTTTTCGCAGCCTTGACAGCCTTATCAATGAGCTTACGGCAGTTATATGATAATGCCGGTGTAATACCACTCAAATGTAACCAGTCATAATCTTTAAGTATATCTTCAAAATCAACATCTGAATAATCATACTCTGCAAATGCTGAGCTTTCTCTGTCATATATTACCTGAGAAGCACGAACTGCAATTCCTTCTTCAAGATAATACAGACCCATTCTTCCATCAGCCTTAATAATGTGCTTAGTATGTACATCGTTAGACTTAAGGTAGTTGATTGTTGACTTTCCTAAATCACTGTTAGGAAGTACTGTAAAAAATGTACTATCTACGCCAAGATTAGCTAATGATACCGCTACGTTGGCCTCTGCACCACCATAATTAACTATAAAATCATGTGTAGTAACAATCTTTTCATAGTTAGGTGGAGATAATCTTAACATAAGTTCTCCGATTGCTATAAATCTCATGTCTACTCCTTCTCTGTATAACAGTATGTCCGATACTTTAATATATAAATCTATATGTATCTGTTAAAAATTACACGGCTTATTTTTAAACCTTTTTTTATTATAGCATATTATATTCAGACTAAACAACTATAATATATTCTAAAAAAATTTAATTATATTATTACATTTACACAACGCCCTACAGGAAGCATCACTATAAGCACAGCCTTAAGCACTCTGTCACTTATCTTCCAGGCAGCACCAGCTCCAAGTACTAAGCCTGTTCAAAATTTTGTCATCATATAAAACATATGTGAAATATACATAAAGCAACAAAAATTTATATAATAAATCATTGACAATTATTATCAGTTATATTATAGTTTAGACATATTTGGAATTGAGTTTATGTATTTTTGGAATATATGAATTTATATAACTCCTAATCAGACCACATAATATATGTTAAGCCTTGCGGACGGGCGGGTCGGTTGCCGAGTGTGACTTGGGCACACATTATTGATTGAGTTAGAAGCTCAAATTTTATAAGTTGATTTTAAAAATTATCATGCAGACGCATATCATCTTGTGAAACGGTCAATAAGAGCACTACCAGAACCGATGGCTGCCAATGGCTTACCTGGATAAACTCTGACGGGGTATAACTTTTGTTTTTATTTATAACAGAAGGTAATTAAGATAAGATATTTGAATTTTTAAGCGTGATTAATTTTTAATCACGCTTTTTTGTGCGCTTTTATATAATGATATCATGGTTGGGGACTTTTGCCCCAACATCAAATAATTACTTTAGAAATGAGGATAATTATGGATTTAAAAAGACAGGCATCTGCCCCATTATATGAGGCAATTGAAAATTTCAGAAAAAAAAGAATAGTTCCATTTGATGTTCCGGGACACAAGCGTGGCAGGGGCAACCCTGAGCTTCTTGACCTGTTAGGTGAGCGTTGTGTAAGCATTGATGTTAATTCCATGAAGCCGCTTGATAACCTATGTCATCCGGTTTCTGTCATCAAGGAGGCAGAAGAACTTACCGCCGATGCATTTGGCGCAGAACATGCATTTTTTATGGTAGGCGGTACGACACAGGCTGTACAGAATATGGTGCTTTCTGTATGCCGGGCAGGTGATGAGATTATCGTTCCACGTAATGTCCATAAAAGTGTAATTAATGCACTTATTCTATGTGGTGCAACTCCTGTATATCTTAATACAGAGACTGATTCCAAGCTTGGAATTGTCCTTGGTGTTACGGTTAAACAGGTTGAACAGGCAATTATAGCACATCCTAAGGCTGTGGCTGTACTTGTCAATAATCCTACATACTACGGAATATGTTCAGATATCAAGGGAATATGCGATATGGCTCATTCCTATGGTCTTAAGGTGCTGGCCGACGAAGCCCATGGAACTCACCTGTATTTTGGAGATAACCTCCCAATTAACTCCATGAAAGCCGGTGCCGACATTGCCGCTATTTCCATGCACAAGTCGGGTGGTTCTCTTACGCAGAGTTCTATCCTGCTTACTAATAACGGAATAAATGCTGATTATGTACAGACGATTATTAATATTACACAGACTACCAGTGCTTCTTATCTTCTTATGACCAGCCTTGATATTTCCCGCAGAAATCTCGCTCTGCGTGGCCGTCAGTCATTTGCAAAGGTTACAGAATGGGCACAGTATGCAAGAGAAGAGATTAATTCCATCGGCGGCTATTATGCCTATGGCAGGGAACTTATTAACGGCGGCAGTGTTTATGACTACGATGTTACCAAACTGTGCGTGTATACAAGAGATATCGGACTTGACGGAATTGAAGTATATGACATACTCCGTGATGAATATGATATACAGATTGAATTTGGTGACATCGGAAATATTATGGCTTATATTTCCATAGGAGACAGAATACAGGACATTGAACGTCTTGTCGGCGCATTATCCGAGATAAGCCGTATTTATTCAAAAGAAGAAAAACGCTTTGAGATAGACAGACAGATGCTTCTTCCCAATGTACTCGCTTCCCCTCAGGAAGCATTCTATGCAGATAAAATAAAAGTGCCTATAAGAGAGGCATCAGGACATATATCAGGTGAATTTGTTATGGCTTACCCTCCGGGAATACCAATTCTTGCACCGGGTGAGGAAATTACTGATGAGATTATAGATTACATCTTATATTCAGTAGAAAAGGGATGTTCAATGCAGGGTATGGAAGATTCCAACCTCGAATATCTCAATATTTTAAAAATTTAGAATGGAGATAATGTGAAAAATAAGCTTAATATCTTATTTTATCACATGGCTGATTTGTGCCGCAGGCGTCATAAATCAGCCTTTATCGCAGAGCCAAATCTGACATTTGGCTCGCGATTCCTCCGGCATTAGAAAATGCCTGCGGAATGGAGATAATGTAAAAAATAATATGGAATTTTGGTTTTCGGAGCTTCACTCTCCACATGTAAAATTTGATATAAGGGTTGAAAAACAGTTATTTTCAGCCATGAGTGACTATCAGCGTATTGATGTATTTGAGTCACCGGAATTTGGTAAGTTTATTACACTTGACGGCAGTGTAATATTTTCGGAACAGGACTGTTTTATATATAACGAAATGGTTGTACATGTGCCAATGTCAGTACATCCCGATGTTAAAAATGTCTTAATAATAGGTGGAGGCGATGGCGGAGTCGCAAAAGAATTGCTTTGCTATGACTCTGTTAAACACATCGACCTCGTTGAGCAGGACAACATGTTTGTTGAAGTCTGTAAAGAATATTTTCCTGAAACTGCCGCCGGCCTTTATGATGAACGTGTACATCTTTATAATTCTGATGCACTAAGATATCTAAGGTCACAACAGGATAAATACGACCTTATAATTAACGATGCAACAGACCCTTTTGGTGCATCAGAAGGATTATTTACAAAGGAATTTTATGGAAACTGCTATAAGGCATTAAAAGACGATGGAATACTTGTATACCAACATGGAAGTCCATTTTACGATGAAGATGAACAGGCCTGCCGGAGTATGCACAAAAAAGTATTTCATACATTTCCTATAAGCCGTGTCTATCAGGCACATATACCTACAAGTCCATCCGGCTACTGGCTGTTTGGATTTGCTTCAAAAAAGTACCATCCTCTGACCGATTTTAAACCGGCAGAGTGGAAACAAAAAAATATACATACAGAATATTACACAACTAATCTTCATACCGGAGCATTTATGCTTCCAAAATACGTTGAAGAGCTTTTAGAACAGGAGGAAAAGTAATGAGCAGAGTATTAGTAATCGGATGTGGAGGCGTAGCCTCTGTAGCAATTCACAAGATATGTCAGGTAAGTGATGTATTTACAGACATATGTATCGCAAGCAGAACTAAGAGTAAATGTGATGCTCTTGCAAAGGAGCTTGAAGATAAGACATCAACCAATATCACAACAGCACATGTAGATGCGGACAATACAGATGAGGTAATCGCACTTATTAAAGAATTTAATCCTGATGCCGTACTTAATGTCGCACTCCCTTACCAGGATCTTACAATTATGGATGCCTGCCTTTACTGCAAGGTTCCATATATAGATACAGCTAATTATGAATGTGAAAATACTGACGATCCAGAATGGAAGAAGATTTACGAAGAACGTTGTAAACGTCTCGGATTTACGGCATATTTTGACTATTCATGGCAGTGGGCTTACAGAGAAAAATATAAAGAGGCAGGAATTACAGCTCTGTTAGGAACAGGCTTTGATCCGGGCGTTACAAGCGTATTTACAGCATATGCACAGAAGCACTACTTTGATGAAATCCACACTATAGACATTCTCGACTGTAATGGCGG
>ERZ791680.1077-NODE-1077-length-20880-cov-4.868715_pt1 | contig 20880 bp, 13 predicted proteins | sample MGYA00510051_ERZ791680 | MGnify/ENA primary metagenome ERZ791680 (study PRJEB30046, sample SAMN00715238) | human gut metagenome | study: EMG produced TPA metagenomics assembly of the A metagenome-wide association study of gut microbiota in type 2...
GCATTATTGTAATCGGTTACAGAAGCATTGTAAGTGCGGCGGGCAGCAGCCAACTGTTCTTCCGTTTCATTGAGCGAACGCTGCAATTGCAGAAAATTTTCAGAAGCTTTTAGTTCGGGATAGTTCTCCGCCACTGCAAAGAATTGAGTGCGCACTTTAGAAAACATTTTGTCAAAGTCCACCTTTTCGCTGTCATTAAGAGAAGCATAAGTCTTGTTGCGCATTTCCGTTATTGCAGCAAATGTATCAGCTTCATGCTTGGCATATTGCTGAACGGTTGCAACCAGATTGGGGATCAAATCGAAACGACGTTTCAACATGACATCGATAGTGGAAAAAGCATTTTCTATCTGATTTCTCTTTCTCACCAATGAGTTGTACATCGAAATCACCACCAAAATAAAAAGTACAATAATAATAGCTACAATCATAATTACAGATACAACGACCTCCTTGTGCCGGTTATTTTATGTTAACGAATTCAGTATTTATTCCTAAAATCAGATAGCAAAGATAGAAATAATCTAAAAACCTGCCAATAATGCCGTAAGAAAGATACCGAACCCTTTTTGGATTCGCTTGTGTATCTGAAAATAAACCTGTAAATTTGCCACAATTAAACTAACAAAAGACTATGTCGTGTATCTTGCATATTGAAACGTCCACCTCGGCATGCTCCGTTGCTGTGAGTGAAGATGGACAAAATGTATTTAACAAAGAAGATCTGAACGGCCCGTCTCATGCCGCTCTGCTAGGAGTATTTATAGACGAAGCTCTGTCGTTTGCCGACAGTCATGCCATGCCGATTAATGCAGTAGCAGTGAGTTGTGGACCGGGTTCTTACACAGGGCTACGTATCGGTGTATCTATGGCGAAAGGAGTTTGCTACGGACGTAATATTCCGCTGATCGGTCTTCCGACATTGAAGGTACAATGCGTGCCGGTATTGCTTTATCATGATGAATTGCCCGAAGACGCATTGCTATGCCCAATGATCGATGCACGCCGTATGGAGGTATATGCTGCCATCTACGACCGTGCCCTGAAACCTGTGCGCGACATAGCCGCTGACATTGTAGACGAAAACTCTTATACGGAATTTCTGGATCAACATCCCGTTTATTTCTTTGGAGACGGGGCAGCCAAGTGCAAAGATAAAATAACTCATCCCAATGCGCACTTCATTGACGATATTCGTCCGCTGGCGAAGATGATGTTCCCACTTGCTGAAAAAGCAATAGCCGAAAACGACTTTAAGGATGTAGCTTATTTTGAACCATTCTACCTGAAAGAGTTTGTAGCTTCCCAACCGAAAAAACTTTTATAATATATGCAATATAACACTCAACAAAAACGGATGCCTTTGCCGGAATACGGACGCAGCATCCAAAACATGGTTGACCACGCGTTGACAATCGAAGACCGCGCTGAACGCCAACGTTGCGCAAACACCATTATCAACATCATGGGTAATATGTTCCCACATCTGCGTGATGTACCCGATTTTAAACATAAATTATGGGATCATCTGGCTATCATGTCCGACTTCAAACTGGACATTGATTATCCTTATGAAATTATCCGCAAAGATAATTTGAATACCCGTCCGGAAGTGATCCCCTATCCCAGTACAAAAATTCGTTACCGCCACTACGGCCGTACACTGGAAGTATTGATAAAGAAAGCAATTGATTTCCCCGAAGGAGATGAAAAGCAAAACCTGATAGCCCTGATCTGCAACCACATGAAGAAAGACTACATGACCTGGAACAAGGATACGGTAGACGACCGCAAAATTGCAGAAGATCTTAATGAATATTCGGGTGGCAAATTGCAGATGACGGATGACATCATCAAACTGATGGCTGAACGTATCAATCAGAACTACCGTCCGAAAGTAAACAATCAGAATAACCGGAGAGATAACCGGAATAATAAGAGAAAGTACTAATAGATTTATGATTTCAGATTTATGATTTATAAGCGGCAGATCCGTTCATAAATCATAAATTATAAATCATAAGTCATAAATCCCAATTTATGGCATCATTCGTAATTGAAGGAGGACACAGATTATCCGGCGAGATCCATCCGCAAGGCGCAAAAAACGAGGTATTGCAGATTATCTGCGCCACGCTGCTGACAGCCGAAGAGGTGACCGTACATAATATTCCGGACATACTGGACGTCAACAATCTCATTCAACTGATGCGTGATATGGGCGTTACGGTATCCAGAAAAGGGCTTGATACGTATTGTTTCAAAGCAGAAAAGCTGGATTTGAGTTATCTGGAAAGTGATGAATTCCTGAAGAAATGTTCCAGTCTGCGAGGTTCGGTTATGTTAATCGGCCCGATGGTGGCACGCTTCCATAAAGCGATGATATCCAAACCGGGTGGGGACAAGATAGGACGCAGACGTCTGGATACTCACTTTATCGGTATACAGAATCTGGGTGCAGATTTTTCGTACAACGCAGAACGCGAAGCGTATGAGATTTCAGCTTGCGAACTGAAAGGCACCTACATGTTGCTGGACGAAGCTTCCGTTACCGGAACTGCCAACATCGTGATGGCGGCGGTACTGGCCAAAGGAACAACCACTATTTACAATGCTGCCTGCGAACCGTATCTGCAACAACTTTGCAAGATGCTGAACCGCATGGGCGCCAAGATACAAGGCATTGCCTCCAATCTATTGACCATTGAAGGAGTGGACGAACTACACGGTACCGAACATACGATACTTCCCGATATGATCGAAGTCGGCAGTTTTATCGGTATGGCAGCCATGACGCAAAGTGAGCTCACCATCAAGAATGTTTCTTATGAAAACTTGGGCATCATCCCTGAAAGTTTCCGCCGTCTGGGCGTCAAACTGGAACAACGGGGAGATGATATCTATGTTCCTGCACAGGAAACGTATCAGATAGAGTCGTTCATAGATGGTTCCATCATGACTATTGCCGACGCTCCCTGGCCGGGACTGACGCCGGACTTGCTGAGTGTAATGCTCGTAGTTGCCACTCAGGCAAAAGGCAGCGTGCTTATCCATCAGAAGATGTTCGAGAGCCGCCTGTTCTTCGTGGACAAACTGATAGATATGGGAGCACAGATTATTCTTTGTGACCCTCACCGTGCCGTTGTCATTGGCCATAACCATGCCATGCGTCTGCGAGGCGGAAATATGACTTCACCTGATATTCGTGCCGGTATTGCATTGCTGATTGCCGCCATGAGTGCGGAAGGAAGCAGCCGTATCCACAACATTGAACAAATCGACCGGGGGTATCAGGATATCGAAAGACGCCTGAATGCTATCGGAGCAAGAATTACGAGAATATGATATGGGATGGTGGAAGATGATTAAGAATGGTAGGATGATAAGATGATAAAAAGAGAAGATGTATATAAGATAGGAGTATTCAACAAACCGCACGGCATTCACGGTGAGTTGTCATTCACATTTACCGATGACATTTTTGACCGGGTGGAAGCTGAATACCTAATCTGCCTGTTGGATGGTATTTTCGTACCTTTCTTCCTGGAAGAATACCGTTTCCGTTCCGACTCCACTGCATTGGTAAAGCTGGAAGGGGTAGACACGGCAGAACGTGCACGGATGTTCACCAACGTGGAAGTTTATTTTCCTGCCAAACATGCCGAAGATGCCGGACCGGGAGAACTGACCTGGGATTTCTTCGTAGGTTTCCGCGTGGAAGAAGTTAACCACGGAGACTTGGGAGAAGTAACAGAGGTGGATACTGCAACCATCAACACCTTGTTTGTAGTTGATCATCAGGGAGAAGAGTTACTGATTCCTGCACAAGAAGAATTCATCCTGAACATTGACCAAAAGCACAAAGTAATCACTATGGATTTACCCGAAGGATTGCTGGCTTTGGATGAAACAGAGGAAGTGTAAACAAGTGATTAGTGATAGAGTGATAAGTGATTAGCGCGTATGGTGAAAAAGAAACGACATAAAGCATTCTGGAGTAATATCAAATTCAAATATAAGCTGACTATCATCAACGAGAATACACTCGAAGAAGTAGTCGGTCTCCGTGTATCCAAGTTAAACGGCATCTCGGTATTACTTTCTGTGCTGACTGTTTTGTTTCTGGTTGCCTCAGTTATCATTGCTTTCACTCCGTTGCGCAACTACTTGCCGGGATACATGAACAGTGAAATCCGTGCCCAAGTGGTAGAGAATGCTTTACGAGTAGATTCACTCCAACAGTTGGTAGATCGCCAGAATTTGTATATCATGAATATACAGGATATTTTCAGTGGAACCATACGGGTAGATACTGTGCACAATATGGACTCACTGACTACCGTACGCGAAGATTCGTTGATGGAACGCACACAGCGGGAAGCGGAGTTCCGGAAACAATATGAAGAAACAGAAAAGTATAATCTGACAAGCATTACAGCCCGCCCAGACATAGAAGGATTGATATTTTATCGTCCCACGCGAGGCATGATTACAGACAAATTTGATGCTGACAGAAAACATTACGGTACGGATATCGCCGCCAATCCCGGAGAGAGCGTACTTGCTACGCTGGATGGTACAGTTATCTTGAGTACTTATACGGCCGAAACAGGATATGTGATAGAAGTACAACATAATCAAGACTTTATATCCGTATATAAGCATTGCAGTTCCTTATTGAAACGTGAAGGAGACACTGTACAGGCCGGAGAGGCTATTGCTTTGGTAGGAAACAGCGGACAACTGACAACCGGTCCTCACCTGCACTTTGAGTTATGGCACAAAGGACGGGCGGTGAATCCGGAACAATATATTGTATTTTAAGTGATAGATAAATGAAAAAACAAATTGCTATACTCGGTTCTACCGGCTCCATAGGTACGCAGGCTTTACAGGTGATTGAAGAACAATCCGACCAGTACGAAGCGTATGTGCTGACCGCCAACAACCGTGTAGAAGAACTCATTGCCCAGGCTCGGAAATTCAAGCCTGAAGCGGTAGTTATAGCCAACGAAACGAAATATGCCCAACTGAAAGAAGCCCTCGCCGATCTGCCTATCAAAGTATATGCAGGAACGGATGCTATCTGCCAGATTGTGGAAGACTCGGAAATTGACATCGTACTGACTGCGATGGTAGGTTATGCCGGACTGAAACCAACCATGAATGCTATTCGTGCCCGTAAACCCATCGCTCTTGCCAACAAGGAGACGCTTGTTGTGGCAGGTGAGCTGATTAACGATATGGCACGCCTATCCGGTACACCTATATTACCGGTAGATTCCGAACATTCAGCCGTTTTCCAATGTTTAGCGGGGGAACTCGGCAATCCGATAGAGAAGGTGATCCTTACGGCATCCGGTGGTCCATTCCGCAATTGCACAATGGAACAACTGGCTACGGTAACCAAAGCCCAAGCCCTGAAACATCCTAATTGGGATATGGGAGCGAAGATCACGATTGATTCCGCTTCAATGATGAACAAAGGGTTCGAGGTGATAGAAGCAAAATGGTTATTCGGCGTACGTCCGGATCAGATTGAAGTGGTAGTACATCCGCAATCTATTATACATTCGATGGTGCAGTTTGAAGACGGTGCAGTAAAGGCACAATTAGGTATGCCGGATATGCGTCTGCCTATTCAGTATGCATTCTCTTATCCGCAACGCCTGAAGGCTTCATTTCCCCGGTTGGATTTCAAGATGTGCACAAACCTGACATTCGAACAACCGGATACTACCCGTTTCCGTAATCTGGCTTTGGCTTACGAAGCTTTGCATAAAGGCGGAAATATGCCTTGTATCGTGAATGCAGCCAATGAAGTGGTAGTTGCCGCTTTCCTGCGGGATGAGATTTCATTCCTCGGCATGAGTGATGTGATAGAGAAAGCAATGTCTATCGTATCGTTTGTGGCAAAACCGGAATATGAAGACTATGTAGCTACGGATGCGATGACACGCCGTATTGCACAAGAGTTGATAAAATAAAAATAGTACAGGTATTAGAGTATCTCAACTCCCTTCTTCCTCGGAGAAGAATAAGAATAGTAAATAGTAGTTAATAGTAAAATAGAAAAATTATTAGATGGAAACATTTTTGATTCGTGCCCTGCAACTCATTATGAGCCTTTCGTTGCTCGTTATCGTTCATGAGGGAGGGCACTTCCTCTTCGCCCGTCTTTTCAAGACACGGGTAGAAAAGTTTTGTTTGTTCTTCGACCCTTGGTTTACCCTGTTCAAGTTCAAGCCGAAAAATAGTGATACGGAATATGGTATTGGTTGGCTGCCGTTAGGTGGTTATGTAAAGATAGCAGGTATGATAGATGAGTCTATGGATAACGAACAGATGCAACAGCCAATGCAACCGTGGGAGTTCCGGGCCAAACCGGCATGGCAACGGTTGTTAATCATGGTAGGTGGTGTATTGTTCAATTTCATATTGGCATTATTCATCTATTCTATGATACTTTTTACTTGGGGAGATGAATACGTACCGGTACAAAAAGCCCCGTTGGGTATGGAATTCAACGAAACGGCAAAAGCTATCGGTTTCCGTGACGGTGACGTACTTATATCTGCTGATGGTGTACCCTTTGAACGTTACGGTGGTGACATGCTGACAAGCGTTGTCGATGCCCGCCAAGTAACAGTACGCCGCGATGGGCAAGAGGTATCCGTTTATATTCCTGAGAATTTTATGGAGCGTCTGCTGGCTGACAGTGTACGTTTTGCCTCATTCCGCTATCCGTATGTTATTGATAGTATTTGTGCCAACCGTCCTGCTGCCCTTGCCGGACTGCAAGCGGGTGACAGTATTATGCAATTGGACGGAAAGAACATTGCTTATTTCGATTTCAAAGAAGAGATGTTACGCCGTCAGAAAGCGGATTCAGCTTCTCATTATATCACATTGACTTATGCACGTGCCGGAGTGATAGATACCATAACTTTTGCTACAGATTCAATCTATGAGATAGGTGTAGTAGCACGTACGGCAACCAATCAGTTACTGCCGGTTGTAAAGAAAGAATATAGTTTTCTGGCCTCTTTCCCCGCTGGTGCAGCATTGGGAGTACAAACTCTGAAAGGCTATGTAGGACAGATGAAATATCTCTTCTCTAAAGAAGGCGCCAAGCAATTGGGTGGCTTTGGAACTATCGGAAGCATCTTTCCTGCTACATGGGATTGGCATCAGTTCTGGTACATGACAGCATTCCTTTCTATTATCCTCGCCTTCATGAATATTCTGCCTATTCCGGCACTGGATGGCGGACATGTACTATTCCTTATTTATGAGATTGTGGCTCGTCGCAAACCAAGTGATAAGTTTATGGAACGTGCGCAAATGGTGGGTATGTTCCTGTTATTCGGATTGCTGCTGTGGGCAAACTTTAATGATATTCTGCGGTTTCTGTTCTAATGCAGGATCTATTTTATAAAAGCAGATGGTCTGTTTATGCAAAACGGACTATCTGTTTAAAACAAATAGACCATCTACTCACTTCGAATAGATGGTCTATTTATTATATGAAATATCTATCGTATTTTCTTACACTAAGTGTCCGATCCACTCTTCACGATCTCCCGGCAAAAGATCAATAACCGGAACCTCTACCATGGTGTAACAACCTGGTTGTTGACGCATGGAAGCGCGAGCTACACAAACCAATACCTGAGCAGTAAGTGCAGGATTATTAATGCGCATATTGAACTCAAACAATTGATTCTGAGTTTTACCGGAAACACCTTTACGAGTGAGATTTACACCATGTCCCATGTCAAGCAAAGCATCTACGCTGGGAACTAATTTCACATGTGTCTCGTCATTTACAAAGTATGGATCTGCCTTGATGGCAGCAGACACTTTATCAAATTCATAACCATCTTTCAATTCGATATAAACCATACGGCGGTGAATACCTGTTCCGGTAGGAATAGTCATGGAAAGAGCAGCCTTTACACCATCAATAGCTTTTACAGCAACTGTATGTCCCATACTCATTCCCGGACCAAAGTTGGTATAAGTAATTCCTTTCGGAGCAATAGCTTCCAACAGGGTGCGTACGATAGAATCGCTTCCCGGATCCCAACCTGCAGAAATAATAGAAACAGCTTTATGTTCTTTTGCAGAAGCAGACAGTGTGCGACGCAAATCTACAATACCGGTATGAATATCGAAGCTGTCAACCGTATTGATGCCAAGTGCAAGGATTTCTTTGGCATAAGTCTCTACACTGCGGGTTGGTGTACAAAGAATTGCAACATCAACGCCTTCCAATTCCTTGATATTCTTTACAACAGGGTATTCACTCAGTTCTGCGGGACGGTTTTCAGCTCCGGCTCGGCGTACTACGCCGGCAATTTCAAAGTCGGGAGCCGCTTGCAACGCTTCGAGCACGTATTGCCCGATATTGCCATAGCCAACAATGGCTGCTCTTACTTTTTTCATTCTTTTATTGAATTTGTTTATCAGTTTTCTATTTTATCGGCACAAAAGTAATCATTTTCATTCAATTTAACCACAAAACGATTCAGTGTTCCACAGAGTTTTTTCTTTATTAAGACTTCTTTCAAACTTATGTACCTTCAATGACTTATCCCTCTAAAACAATTTCCAAAGGAAAAAGTTCCCCGAAACTCTTCTGAGTCTGTAATGAAGAAACACAATATTCCTCGCTCGCGCGCGTTATTAAGTATTATGATAGAATACATCAGAGGCGGACTTGCCGAGCTCAGCCCGGCAACCGCAGTTATCGACTGTAACGGATTGGGATATGCCGTTAATATTTCATTAAATACGTACGCTGCCATCCAAGGCAAAAAAGAGTGTAAACTGTATATCTACGAGGCTATACGTGAGGATGCATACATCCTCTACGGCTTTGCAGATAAACAAGAGCGTGAATTATTCTTGTTGCTGATTTCCGTTTCGGGCATTGGCGGTAATACTGCACGAATGATACTTTCAGCACTTTCACCGGCAGAACTGGTGAATGCTATCAGTACTGAAAATGCCAATTTACTGAAGACAGTGAAAGGTATCGGATTAAAAACAGCCCAACGGGTGATTGTGGATTTGAAAGATAAAATCAAGACAGGTGCAACAAGCGCAGGAAGTACGATAGGAAGTCTCGGCGGAATGTTATCTGCTGCTAATGCACAGGTGCAGGAAGAAGCCATCGCTGCATTGACAATGTTGGGATTTGCACAAGCACCATCACAAAAGGTAGTTTTGGCAATATTGAAAGAAGAACCGGATGCACCGGTAGAGCAGGTTATTAAGTTGGCGCTGAAAAGACTTTAGTAAATGATGATTTAGGGGAGAATAACCTATATTTTTTATATGTAATTTTTACTTCCTTTCTTTCTTGTCTTGTCACTTTCCCCACCCCCTCTCAGATACCTTCTGAATGGGGATACAATGAGTCAGGAACTGAAAGGCATTCAGTCAGGGAATGAAAAGCATTCAGTCCCTGACTGAATCAGGTTCACTCAACGAGTCGGAGGAGTAGCTACGGGAAAGGAAGAAATTTACGCATTTTTTGTAAGTATAATTACTAACCGATGAAATATACGATGAATTATCATTCATAAATTAATTAAACACATATGAAGTCTCCCCGTATACGACATATCATCTGGTTATTGCTGCTATGGCTCATGCCTGGCAGCTTTGTCGTTATGGGACAGAATGTAAATGGGAAGAGTGCACAAGAAGCAGAAAATGTACAGGATACAATAGCTCCGCGATATTCCGTTCGCAAGACCGTGCCGGGCACACTAAAAGACCTTTCTCCCCACCCTGCCGACCTGCAATCGCCCATGAACCTGCGAACCGAGGCAGAATATGATGCAAAAACAGACAGATACTACATACGCACAAAATTAGGGAATACCGAAATCGGTGTACCGATGGTACTGACCCCCGAAGAATATCTGGATTGGACGTTGAAACAATCCATGCAATCTTATTACCGCCAAAAGAACGGAGAACAAATCGGCAAAGGAAAAGAGGCTTTCGACTTTATGGATATGAAGTTCAACCTTGGTCCGGCAGAGAAGTTGTTTGGTCCCGGTGGGGTACAGATACGTACACAAGGTAATGCAGAACTCAGCTTCGGCATGACGTACAAAAATGTGAAGAACCCCTCACTTCCGGAAAGTCAACGCAAAACACTCGGTTTTGACTTTGACGAGAAAATTAATATCAACGTCAATGGAAAAGTAGGTGACAAGGTGAATATGAACATGAACTACAACACCGATGCTACCTTTGATTTTGACACCAAACGGCTGAAACTGAAATATGAGGGAAAAGAAGATGAGATCATCAAACTGATTGAAGCCGGTAATGTGAGTATGTCCACCAATAACTCACTAATACGCGGAGCATCCGCACTGTTCGGTATTCGTACAGACCTGCAATTTGGCAAACTAAAGCTACAAGCTGTTATCAGCCAGCAAGAAAGTGAAGCAAAAACAGTGACAAGCCGCGGTGGTGCACAAACCACTACGTTCGACTTCTCCGCAGATAATTACGAAGGAAACCGCCACTTCTTCCTTGCCCATTATTTTCGGGATGTCTATGATAAAAATCTGGCACAGCTTCCGAATATCCTTTCAGGAATCACAATTAACCGGATCGAAGTATGGGTAACCAACAAACGAAATAACTATGATAATCCGCGAAACATCGTAGCACTAACTGATCTTGGAGAGGCCTTTCACATAGGCAACACTACCGCCTGGAGCGGAGTGGGAAACCCGACCAACCCCAGTTCAAACGTCAACGCTCCCGCCAATAGTGCCAATAACCTCTATGCGGAAATGCTCAGCCGCTATGCAGCTGCACGCGATATCAGCCAGGTAAGTAATATCATGAGTACAATCCCCGGATCCGAACCCGGCATGGATTACGAAAAAATAGAAAGTGCCCGTCTGCTCACTTCCTCAGAATACACACTAAACAGCAAACTCGGTTATATCTCACTGAAGCAAACCCTTCAACCGGACGAAGTACTGGCAGTCGCTTTTGAGTACACACTCGGTGGACGAAGTTATCAAGTAGGTGAGTTTTCTTCAGACATCAAGGAAACCGGGCAAAGTTTGTTCGTAAAATTATTGAAGAATACGGCAAATTCCCCGGACGCAGCCTGCTGGGATCTAATGATGAAGAATGTCTACAGTCTCAATGCCTACTCTGTGCAAAAAGAAAAATTCCAGTTGAACATCACTTACCAAAGCGATACAACAGGTGTATATCTACGCTACATTCCAGAAGGAAAGATTGCCAAAACACCCCTGTTGCGTGTCATGAACCTCGACCGCCTTAATAGCCAGAACCAAACAGGTGCGGACGGTTTCTTCGACTTTGTCGAAGGCTATACGGTGACAGCTTCGGACGGACGTATCTATTTTCCCGTAGTAGAACCTTTCGGCAGCCACCTGCGCAAAGCCATCGGAAACGATGCGCTGGCAGACAAATATGTGTTTCAAGAACTGTACGACTCCACTCGCACCGTAGCGCAACAAACAGCAGAAAAGAATAAATTCCGGCTAACAGGTGAATACCGTGCCTCCAATGCCAATGAAATACGGTTAGGGGCTATGAATATTCCACAAGGTTCAGTACGTGTGACGGCGGGCGGTATGACACTGGTAGAAAACTCTGACTATACAGTAGATTACACATTGGGAGTAGTTACCATTCTCAACCAAAGCATCATTGATGCCGGTACAGCCATCAGCGTAAATCTGGAGAGCAATACGCTCTACAGCATGCAACGCAAAACGATGATGGGACTAAACTTCACCTACGATTTCTCACAGAACTTCTCTTTCGGAGGAAGCATCATGCACCTCAGCGAGAAACCACTGACAAGCAAAGTTGCAATGGGTGACGAACCACTCTCCAACACGTTGTGGGGAGTGAATGCTTCATGGAAAAAAGAAAGCCAGTGGCTGACAAACATGCTGGACAAACTACCGTTTGTCACCGCAACCGCCCCCAGCAGCATCAATCTCGGTGTGGAATTCGCCCATCTCATTCCGGGACATGCCAAAGGACTACAACAAAATGCTTCGTACATCGACGATTTCGAAAGTACACAAAATGGCATTGACCTTCGTCAGCCCTCATACTGGATGTTGGCAAGCACCCCCTCTCCCCTCTTTCCCGAAGCAACCTGCAGCAATGATATCAGTTACGGAAAGAACCGGGCACTGCTGGCGTGGTACCATATTGACGGACTTTTCACCCGCCGTAACTCTTCATTGACACCTACACACATCAAAAACGACCTAAACCAGCTTAGCAACCACTATGTGCGTGAGGTCTATGAGCAGGAACTGTTTCCAAATAAGGAAACTCCCTACCAGGAATCGGCTTCCATGAACGTACTGAACCTAGCCTATTATCCACAGGAACGGGGGCCATACAATCTGGATACAGACCTGAATTCCGACGGTACTCTGAAAAATCCGGAGAATCGCTGGGGAGGCATGATGCGTAAACTGGATACCAGTGATTTCGAAGCGGCGAACATTGAATACATCTCTTTCTGGTTACTGGATCCATTCATCTACGAAGAAGGCAATATTGAGGGAGGAATAACACGAACAGGTTCGGAAAAGGCAACACGAGCAAATTCCCCCAAAGGTACTCTCTACATAAACCTTGGCGAAGTATCTGAAGACATCCTCAAAGATGGCAAGAAGTTCTTTGAAAACGGTCTGCCCATTGATGGAGATGCAACAAAGACCGAAGAAACAGTTTGGGGGCGTGTTCCCCGCGATCGTAGTGTGGTATATGCCTTTGATAATGCAGCCGGCGCACGCCGTAAGCAAGATGTCGGACTGAACGGGCTCTCTACTGAAGACGAACGTACCTTCTCCACTTATCAGAAATATCTGGCAGACGTACAGGGCAAAGTGGACGCCTCCACTTACGAGAAATTCTACAACGATCCGGCAGGCGACAATTATCATTATTTCCGTGGCTCGGACTATGACCGGGAAGAGCTACAAATACTATAACAATACCGAGGGGAACTCCACCGCGAGTGAAGACTCTCCGGAACGATACGATATATCTTCAAAGACCGTGCCCGATGTAGAGGATATCAATCAGGACAATACACTGAACGAGACTGAGAAATATTTCCAATATCGCATCAACCTGACACCTTCCGACCTGAAAGTAGGACAGAATTACATCACGGATAAACGAACCGCCAGTGTCCGCCTGCGCAACGGACAAACGGAAGAAGTGACCTGGTATCAGTTCAAAGTTCCCGTACGCAGTGGCGAGGCGGTGGGAAGCATCAAAGACTTCAAGTCCATCCGTTTCATGCGCATGTTCCTGACCGGATTTGAGAAACCCATCGTGCTACGTTTTGCAACCTTAGAGTTGGTACGCGGCGAATGGCGTACCTATACTGATGCACTGAATAATACACAACAAGGCGCCTCTACCAACAGCTCTGCTGCACTGGACGTTTCTGCAGTCAATATCGAAGAAAATGGAGACCGTACTCCGGTGAACTATGTAATGCCTCCGGGCATCTCCCGTGTCATCGATCCGGGACAACCGCAACTTCGTCAACAGAATGAGCAAGCCATGAGCCTGAAGCTGGAAAAGTTGGCTCCCGGCGATGCACGTGCCGTCTACAAAAATACCGGTATGGATATGCGGCAATACCGCCGGCTGCAAATGTTTGCTCATGCCGAAGCTTTGCCCGATCTCTCCACAGATCCGCAAAATGGCGAACTTTCCGTATTCATCCGCCTCGGCTCAGATTACCGCAGCAACTATTATGAATACGAAATTCCCCTCACACTCACTCCGCACGGAGAATACAACGGAAGCACCGTTGCAGGTTGCCTTGCCGTCTGGCCCAAAGACAACAATCTTGACATTGACCTCAGTGTACTCACCAATGTCAAGAAGGCCCGTAATCGCTTGAAGAATATCTCGAACAGTGGTGTCAGCTATGCAAAAGTGTATTCGGAATACGATCCGGATAAACCCTCCAATAAGATAAGCGTGATTGGTAATCCTTCACTGGCAGAAGTCAAGACTATGATGATTGGTGTGAGGAACAACTCACGCACCATTAAATCGGCAGAGGTCTGGGTGAACGAACTACGCCTAACCGAATTCAACGAAGACGGCGGTTGGGCTGCACAAGGCAATCTCAACTTACAACTTTCCGATATCGGTAGTATCAACCTGGCCGGCCATGTGGAAACAGCCGGTTTCGGCGGACTGGAACAGAGTGTCAGCGAGCGTCGACTGGACGATTATTATCAGTATAGTTTCACCACTACATTCGATCTGGGACGTTTCTTTCCTAAAAAGGCTAAATTGGCCGCTCCTATTTACTTCTCTTACTCCAAAGAGGCCACTACGCCAAAGTACAACCCTCTGGACAAAGATATGCTGCTGGATGATGCGCTGGATGCCTGTACCACCGATTGGGAACGAGACTCGCTGATGAATATCGCCCGTGAAATTACTACCTACCGCAATTTCAGCCTCAGCAATGCACGACTGGGTATTACAAGTAAAACCCCTATGCCTTACGATCCGGGGAACTTTACTTTCAGCTATTCCCGTTCCCTCCGCCACAATCAGGGTAGCACCACAGCTTACGAAAACGAAACGGACTGGCGTGCTGCAATGACTTATAATTATGCTCCCGTCTATCGCCCGTGGGAACCTTTCAAAGCTATGGAAAGCAAATCTCCATGGATGCGTTTCATCAAAGAAATCAATCTGAACTGGCTGCCTCAAAGCATCTCATTCAATACCGATATGACGCGTCACTATTATGAACTTCAACTCCGCGACCTGGAGGCATTGACTGCCGGAAGCAGTTCCATCGGCAGCGGGGATCTCAGTATCGAAGGCATCCCCATCTCCGTCGCTAAAGAATTTCTATGGAACCGTGACTTTGCCCTGCGCTGGGACCCTACAAAAAACCTAAAACTGAACTTTACCTCTGCTACCCACGCCGAGATTGAAGAACCTTACGGTGTAGTAAATAAAGACCTTTACCCCGATGAATACTCAGCCTGGAAAGATACAGTACGCCGCAGCCTGCTCTCACTCGGCCGCCCTATTGATTTCCAGCAGACATTCAATGCCACTTATAAGCTCCCATTCGACAAGTTCCCCGCTACCGACTGGGTCAGCGCTGACCTTCGTTTCGCCTCTTCTTACAACTGGGACCGGGGTGTTTCCCTTTCCGATGGCATAGAGATGGGCAATACTGTCAGCAATCAGCGCAGCATCGACGTAAACTCGCGTTTCAATCTCGAAGCACTCTATAACAAGGTGCCTTATTTAAAGAAAGTAAACCGCCGCTTTTCTGCTTCCTATCGCAAACCCGCCTCACCCAAAGAACAAAAGCCCCGTCGCTTCGACAAGGAAGTACAATTGCGTGCAGACACTACAGTTACCATTCAACACGGTATGAACTCCCGTCGTCCCAAAGTCACCGCTCTCACAGTGGACGGACGTCGCTATCCCGTACGTTATAAAGTTATAAATGCTAATTCACTACGTATTGATACGCAGGACACGGCACGCATAAAGCTCACTGTAATCCCCGGTCCCGATCCAGAAGATGGTTGGTGGTATAAATTCGGCCAGCATGCTACCCGCATTGCCATGAGCGTACGCAATTTCAGCTTTACCTACAAAAATACGTATGCCATGACCCTTCCCGGTTTCCGTCCTGAAGTCGGTGATATGTTCGGCCAGAAGAAACACGGAGGCTTCCTTGCTCCGGGAATGGACTTTGCATTCGGTTTCACCGGAGACGGCTATATCGACCGTGCCTTGCAAAACGACTGGCTCATCTGCAACGACTCCGTTGTCAGCCCTGCCAGCAGCAATGCCCTTGAAGATCTTCAATTGCGTATCTCCCTTGAACCGATACGCGACCTCAAAATAGACCTTACCGCCAATCGTACCCGAAACCGCAGCCGCGAAATACAATATATGTTCGAAGGTATGCCAGATACCCGCAGTGGTAACTTCTCAATGAGTATCATTTCTATCGGTAGTGCTTTCGAACGCCCCAGCGCCGGTGACGGTTACCATTCCGGTACATTCGAACGTTTCCGCCGCAACCTTGACGTCATCCGTGACCGTGTGGAATCCCAATTCCTCGGTGCACAGTATCCGCAAGGCAGCATTCTTGCCGGAAAGACATTCGATCCGGCAAACGGCACAATCAGCAAGCACTCACCGGATGTCATGATCCCTGCCTTCCTCGCCGCCTACACCGGAAAGAGCGCTCGGAACTCCGCTCTCGACTTCTTTCCCAGCCTGTTCTCCATGATGCCGAACTGGCGTATCACCTACACAGGACTTACCAAGATAGCCTGGTTCAAAAAGAACTTCCGCAGTGTCAATCTGAATCATGCCTATCGCAGCACCTACAGCGTCGGCAGCTACAACACTTTCCAGAGTTTCATGAGCTATATGGGGGATATAGGCTTTGTAGAAGATGTGCAATCAGGAAATCCTATCCCTTCATCGCGCTTCGACATCAGCATGGTATCCATTAATGAGCAATTCTCCCCCCTTATCGGTATGGATGCCACCCTCAAAAACGGACTTACCGCCAAAGTGGAATATAAAACCAGCCGTATATTAAATCTCAGTATGAGTGCTTGTCAGCTGGTAGAAACCGCTTCCCGCGATTTCGTTATCGGTTTGGGATATAAGATTGTAAACTTCAATTTATTCAGTGGCCGGAATGTAAAAGACAGCAAGAATCGTGTCAGCCATGACCTTGCTCTCCGTGCAGATATTTCATTCCGCAACCAATCCGCCCTCTGCCGGGACATCCAGCAAGGTTTTGCACAAGCTACCAATGGCAACAAAGCTCTGAAAATATCATGTTCGGCAGACTACACCCTGAGTCGCTTGTTAACCCTGCGCCTCTACTATGACCGCCAACAGAATACTCCGTTAGTGTCCTCCAGCTCATATCCGGTAGTCAGTGCCGACTTTGGTTTCAGCATGAAATTCTCTCTCACGCGGTAAATATACTCGACTATTAAGGAGCAATTCAAGGGAAAGTCCTATCTTTGTGAGATAAACAACAAGCAATATGAAACAAGCAAGAATTTACATGAAGCGTTGGTTAGGAATTAACGAACGCAGTAAACAGCTCTCGACCGACACCTGGTATTTGAACTTTGCCAATCAACTACTATCTTTGATCGATGAATCCCCTTTATACAGTAAAAAGTTTGAAGCAGAGAAAGTAGATGCTGCCCTTTCATTGGCTATTTATCTGCAAGACGCCATCGCCCAGTCCGGTGGTTGGAAAGAGTTTTCCAATGCCTATTACGGATTGTACAAGTCCTATCTTCCTTTCTATACGCTGACCGACGAGTATCTTCCCGACGAAATCAATGTAGAGGATATCTCATTCATTCAGTGGACGCTCCTCTCCCGCTATGCCATCTTCGAAGAGGACGAAGTTATTATCCAGAATCCTCATGATTCTGACCTGATAGAATTCAGCCAAAAGGTATATGATGTAATGGATACCGCCTTTGAAGAAGCTCCCATCTGCGACGAGCCGTCTTCTCCCATTTGGGTGATGGGACTTGATTTATTGGAAATGCCATTAGTACCACTTCCCGAAATCACTCCCGGAATGACACTTAAAAAAGATGTGGAGAACTGCCTGTCATACAGCAAAGGAGAACCACTACTTTATTTTACCACCTACGATGAATTACGCCGTTTCTTTGTGGAAGAACTAAAATGGGAAGATAAAAATGAAAGTCTGTTACCAGAATTAAGAGATGAAAGAAACTTTGTGATCTATGCCAATGCCAAAGGTATGCTGATAGCCTCTAATGTTTCTTATTGCTTCTGCGATCCACGCAATCCGACTTATAATGCAGAAAAGGCAGCTGCCAAAGGATACAAATTATTCACTTATCCGGGTACCTGCCCCTTTGATCTCCTGAAGTATGGTATGGCAAAAGGGCTGCTTCCTGATATGCAACTTCCCTTCCCTGGTGGAAAAGAAGTATTGCACGATAATTGGGACTTCATTGCACGATATTTCTTGTGTGAATATTACGAAGGAGAGTGAAAATAAGTGATTAGTTGTTAGTGATAAATTGTAAGCATAACATTAATCACTTATCACTAACAACTGATCATTATTTCTACATTTCTATAATCTCTTCCTTGCACAGTGTCAACTTCTCTACCCCGTCTGCCGTCACTACCCATGAGTTTTCAATACCCAGGGGGCCGACACCCGGCAATACGATTTTGGGTTCGAGGGCAAATACCATACCCGGTTCTAATTCCTGCTTCATACGCGGAGCCAGTACAGGAGCTTCGTTGATTTCCAAGCCAATGCCATGACCAATAAATTTCGCCTTCTGTCCTACTCCCATAAAGTAATCGGCAAATCCGGCTTTCGTTACGATATCAATAGCTGTATTATAGAGATCTTCGCAAACAGCACCCGGTTTTGCCTTTTCAATCACAGCTGCCTGTACATCCAGACATGTTTGATGCGCAGCATAAGCCTTCTCCGGTAACTTACCGATAGAGAATACTCGGCTCATATCACCCATGTATCCATAGAAGTTTCCACCCATATCAACCATAAAACTCTGACCGGGTTGTAACAGTGCACCATTTGCACCGATAGGTATAGACGGATCAAGTCCTTCACCACCTAAAGCAAAGTCATAAGGTGCAGGAGCAGTGGCATTATCTCCCGCCAGCAAGCTACCCATAAATATCTCCATACTCTGACCAAATGTACGGAAAATACCCAGACAACCTTCCAAACGCATCAAGCGTTCTATTTCAATAGACAACTGACGATCTGTCATTCCCGGTCGATACACAGAAGGAATCTGTTCATAAGCCTTCGTATGAGCAATACCCGAACGACGGAACATTTCAATTTCAATATTTGTCTTTACACTACGTGCCTTACGGATCAGGGGAGTACCATTCACAACAGTAGTTTCTGGGAAGCAAGCTGCCAGACGGGTATACTCCGTATAAGAAAGTTCGTCTCCCTCCAACATCAATTTCGCAGGCAAAGGTAGACCGCACTCTTTCAATAAATCGGGCAATTGTTCCGGCTTACGGATAGAATGTATATGTTCTCCTTCAATATTATTAGGACGTTTGATAAATAAGCGTGCCGGAGCATTCAATGGTAAATACAGATAGCCGCTGACAACGCGTCCGTACGTATAAATCAAGTTTACATTGCAAGTGATAAGAGCGGCATCAATCTCTTGTTGAGCCATCAAGACACGTATCTTATCGCGTCTTAATTTTAGTTCCGGTTGTAACATCTCTTTGTTATTTAATGATTTTCCGGGTGCAAAGGTAATAATTTTGGTATTAAGTACGAGGTATTAAGTATTAAGTTTGACTGATAGTTGCGCTGTAGAAGTGAATATACCTAATTGTTGGTATGCCTATAAAAAAAGTACTGCCCTACACCTTCACAGGCAGGACAGCACAAACCACAAATACAAATACAACTAAACAAAGTTTTTTTCCTTTAAATAATTCCCTGACCCATCATTGCGTGAGCCACCTTCATGAAGCCTGCAATATTGGCTCCCTTCACGTAGTTGATGTAACCGTCAGGTTCTGTCCCATATTTTACGCATTGTGCATGAATGCCGTGCATAATAGCGTGCAGTTTCTCGTCCACTTCGGCAGCACACCAACTGAGGTGCATTGCATTCTGTGACATTTCCAATCCGGAAGTAGCAACACCACCGGCATTGACAGCCTTACCCGGAGCATACATCACCTTATGTTCGATGAACAGGTCGATAGCTTCCGGCGTACAGCCCATATTAGATATTTCACCCACACACATCACTTTATTTTCAATCAACTGACGGGCATCATCACCATTCAGTTCATTTTGCGTAGCACAAGGCAATGCAATATCAGCTTTCACTTCCCATGGACGCTTGCCGGCAACAAATGTAGAACCGGGGAATTCGTCTGCATACGGAGCTACTATATCATTACCCGATGAACGGAGTTCAAGCATATAATCTATCTTTTCGCCACTAATACCATTCGGATCATAAATATATCCGTCCGGTCCGGAGATAGTAACCACCTTGGCACCCAACTCGGTTGCTTTGGTAGCGGCACCCCAAGCTACATTTCCGAAACCGGAAACAGCAACGGTCTTACCTTTAATATCAATACCTTTAGTTTCTAACATCTGGTTCACGAAGTACAATCCACCGAAACCTGTAGCTTCAGGACGAATCAGAGAACCACCGAATTCCAAACCCTTTCCGGTAAATGTGCCGGTAAATTCACGGGTTAACTTCTTATACATACCGAACATATAGCCCACTTCACGACCACCTACACCGATATCACCGGCTGGAACATCCATATCCGGACCAAGGTGACGCCATAACTCCAACATGAATGCCTGACAGAAGCGCATGATTTCACCATCGCTCTTACCGCGCGGAGAGAAGTCGGACCCACCTTTACCACCACCCATAGGCAGAGTAGTCAGTGCATTCTTAAACGTCTGTTCGAAGCCTAAGAATTTAAGGATGGAAAGATTTACGGAAGCATGGAAACGAATACCGCCTTTGTACGGGCCAATGGCATTGTTGAATTGCACACGGTAACCAAGGTTGGTTTGTACATCACCTTTGTCGTCCACCCAAGTAACACGGAACGTAAAGATACGGTCGGGTTCAACCAAGCGTTCTATGATTTTAGCTTTCTCGAACTCTGGATGCTGGTTATAGATATCTTCGATGGAAAGAAGTACTTCCTTTACGGCTTGAAGATATTCAGACTCGCCGGGATGCTTTG
>ERZ791680.1087-NODE-1087-length-20551-cov-63.092116_pt1 | contig 20551 bp, 14 predicted proteins | sample MGYA00510051_ERZ791680 | MGnify/ENA primary metagenome ERZ791680 (study PRJEB30046, sample SAMN00715238) | human gut metagenome | study: EMG produced TPA metagenomics assembly of the A metagenome-wide association study of gut microbiota in type 2...
TGCAACGAGGGAAGTTGTGCATGGGGGAGTACGACAAACCTACCTGAGTAGTTACCACGAGTATTTGATGTAAACTTACATTTATTTGCATGAGTATCTGTTATAAAGATACTAAAAGATGTAGTTGTGCCACAAAAAAACTGTATATTTGTATTTCGTTACTAACGTAGAACAAATAAAAAATGACCTTGCAACAATGAAAGATTTTGCAGCTATAGATTTTGAAACCGCCAACAATGAGCGTTCTTCGGTATGCTCTGTTGGCGTGGTTATTGTTAAAGGAGGTGAGGTGGTAGATCGTTTCTACTCGCTCATCAAGCCAGAGCCAGAGTATTACAACTATTGGTGCAGTCAGGTGCATGGTCTTTGCGCTTCTGATACAGACAGTGCGCCGGTCTTCCCCGAAGTATGGAAGCAGATTGAGCCGAAGATAGCGGGGCTTCCGCTCGTGGCGCATAACAAGGCGTTCGACGAGAGCTGTCTGAAAGCCGTCTTCCGTGTCTATCAGATGGACTATCCCGACTACGACTTCTACTGCACTTGCATCGCCTCGCGCAAGGTCTGGCCCAAAGGTCGTCATACGCTTGATGTTATAGCAGCCCGCTGCGGCTATGACTTGACACAACATCATCATGCCCTCGCAGATGCGGAGGCCTGCGCAGCTATTGCACTGAAAATATTATAAAGGCTGACAGATAGGCTGGCAGATAACTTCTGTTTTTAGCTATCTGTCAGCCTATCTGTCAGCCTTTATTTTGTTTATACACAGCTTGTTACGTCGCTGCTGATAGATATGGTAGATTTATTGCTTGTAACCAATTTTTCTCAGCACCCATAGTGCTGAGAAAAGCATCGCTATGCCTAATATCCAGGAAATGGCAGCACTGGCTACGATGCCGAGCTGCTGTGTGAAGCCGGCTACGACAAAGGTAAGGAACGACACAGCGGCTACTGTCAGGGCGTAGGGCAACTGCGACGATACGTGGTGAACGTGCTTGCACTCGGCACCTGCCGACGCCATAATGGTGGTATCGGAGATTGGAGATATATGGTCACCGCAGACTGCACCTGCCATGCACGCCGAGATGGAGATGATGCGCAGCGGAGCGGTAGCAGGGAATACGGCGATGCTGATAGGGATGAGTATGCCGAATGTTCCCCAAGAGGTGCCGGTGGCAAAGGCGAGCAACGCTGCAACGATAAAGATTATAGCCGGCAGCAGCATCTGCAGACCAGAGGCAGTGCTTGACACAACGTCCGACACGTATTCGGCAGCGCCAAGTGAGTCGGTCATGCTTTTCAGTGTCCATGCAAGGGTGAGAATCAGTATGGCAGGCACCATGGCTTCGAAGCCTTTGATAAGACAACTCATGGCATTGTCGAACTTCAACGTGCGGCGTGCCACGAACATTGCTATTGTAAGAATCAACGCTGCAAGCGAACCTATAACCAGTCCGACCGAAGCATTGCTTGCAGCAAACGCATCTACGAAGTTGTGGTAGCAAGTGTTCGTCGCGTCGAAATATCCTCCGGAGTAAACCATGCCAGCCATGCAGAACACGATGAGCATAAGGATAGGCACTACAAGGTCGGCAACCGAACCCTTTGTCGTTGCCGACTTCTTGCTGTCTTGCTTGGCACCCACACCGTGTTCTACGATTTGCAGTTTGGTGTCAATCACCTCATCTACCTGACCGCCGGTGCGTTCGTACCATTCCTGCAGACGTGCGTCGTACTTACTCATAGCCTTGAAGTCGAAACCCGACAACACAATCATAAATATGAAGATGATTGTGAAGAAGGCGTAGAAATTGAACGGTATAGCCTGGCAGAACAACGCCAGACCGTTCTCGCCGCCCGACACGAAACCCGACACGGCTGCCGCCCAGCTCGATATGGGCGATATGATGCAGACAGGGGCAGCAGTGGAGTCGATAAGGTAGGCGAGCTTTTCCTTTGTCACGCCATGGCGCATAGTTATCGGGCGCATCACAGAACCTACTGTGAGGCAGTTGAAGTAGTCGTCGATGAAGATGAGTAGGCCGAGAATGATAGTTGCAATCTGCGCACCTATCTTTGTCTTGATGTGTTTTGAAGCCCAGCGACCGAAAGCAGCCGATCCGCCTGCCTTGTTCATGAGCGACACGATGGAACCCAGAACGACAAGGAACATGATGATGCCTACGTTCCACGGGTCGGACAGACATGAAATAAGACCGTACTGCTTGGCATCAGCTCCCGTGCCAACGGTGTCGTTGAGCAGATGAGTCAAGAAGCCTTCAAAACCTGTGCCCATCGACATGCTGTATAATATAGCACCGAGCACAATACCTATGAATAACGATGAATATACCTCCTTGGTCTTCAGTGCCAGCGCAATTGCAACGATGGGAGGAAGAAGAGACCAAATAGTCCCGATAAAATTAAAATCCATAAATAATTATCCTTAAATCTTTTCGGAGTACAAAGTTAAGGCTTTATTGGGATTGTAGCAAAAAAGTTATAACAAAAAACGGATGGCAAGCTGTTTATGGCTTGCCATCCGTTTTTTTACTTGGCGATTATCTCGAATACCTCTACATTACCCTCAATCTCAGCCTTCGCAGCCTTGTTGTTAAGGTTGACGTTGAAGAACGAGTTGTTGATGTCGGTAGAAGAGAGGAGCTTGCCCTTCTTGTCGTACTGGTTGAACTTAACGGCATTGCCTGGCTCTACATTGAGGAGCATGGTATATGCCTTTGTGCCGGGAACGACAGAGAACGAAGTCTTTCCGCTGTTGCGGAACGATGTTACGGGGTTCTTGTCGAAGCCGAACATGGCAGCGTCGAGATTTGCTGATTCAACCTTGAAGTTGAGGCTCTCTGGAGTTGTGGGGTTAATCATGAACTCGCGCACAGCAATCCAGCTCTTCTTCTCCGACTCAGCCTTGCGGATGCGAACGTAGCGTGCCTTTACCGGCTCGCCCTTCCAGTGGATGATGTAAGTCTTGAGCAATTCGCCAGTGAGCTGTGTCCACGACTTGCCGTCGGCAGAAGCCTCGAGCACTACGTTGTCAAAGTAGTCGACATCGTCAACAGAGTTGCGACCCTGGAGTATCTTCACCTCACGAACGTCGCGCACTGTGCCCAGGTCGGCACCCACCCAGTCGCCAGTAGACTGGCTCTGACCGCAGTGGTAGTATGTAGTAGAGTCGTTGTCGAACATCAGTTTGCTCTGTGTAGTAGCGAGCGTCGGATAAGTGCCCATGCCCTTATAGAAAGCAGGCACCTCGCCGGTTAGGTTCTTGAAGAACTTCTGCGCCATGTCGTCCATAGCGTTCTCGTAGAACGGCTGCAACTTCATAGTGCCGAGCTTGTGCTTCTCGTAAGCGGCGCGAGCCTCCTTTGTCATGCGGTTAGCCACGAAAGCGTTCCAGAAGTTCTGTGCGTTGCCGTTGCGGAATGTCTTCATCAGCTTCAGTGTGCTCTTGCCACGCTTGCCGAGCAGTTCAAACTGCTCAAGCCACGGCTTCAGTTCCTTCATCAGAAGCTGGTTTTTGCAGTCGCGCTCCATAGTGCTCTTTGTCTTCTCGACGCGGTCGAACTCTGCATAGAGGTCGTTGTAAGCCTTGTCAGAGTAGTCGGCAAGACGGAAGGTGTTTGTCTCCCACGACTCGGCACGGCGGTAGCCCGTCTCTGTGTCGCAAGAGTGGATGGCGAATGTGCGGTAAGCCTCGTGAGCCTCCGGTGTGAGGTCTACAAGACCGCGTTCCCAGTTGTCGATAGCATTGTAGTCGGCTACGTTCCAGTTGTAGTCAGCCACACCGTAGAGCGCGAGCTTCGAAGCCTCGCCGTGCTCCATCGGATTAGACAGTACGCCAGAAGTCATCTTCTCTGTGATGTCGGTTTCCAAGCCGTATGTCGGGCCCTGCATGATGATGTGGCGGGCATAGTCGGTAACGGGGAAGTTCCACCAGTAGTAAGCCGGACGCTTGATACGAGAGTCTACGAAGTCGAGAGTCTCCTTGGTGAGGTCAGAGCAAACCACAGCACCTGTCCAGAACACCTGTACCTCAGGGTCGAGCTCGTTGCCGTAGATGGCGAGCGGTCCGTCAGGACCCGGTTTAGCCCAAAGCTGCGAGTAGTCGGTAGGGCAGACAACGAGCGGAGCAACGTCGCCCTTAGCCTTCACGAATTCCTTGGTGAGTCGGTTTACGAGAGCCACCTGCTTGCTTGGGTTAGTGCCCTCGCCGTCGATATCGTCGAAGTGGATGGCGAATGAGCGCACACCGAGGTCATACATGAGGTTGAACTTGTTTACGAGGTTGTTATAATCCTCCTCGTTCCACTTGATGTCCTGGCCCGGGTGGATAGCCCACACGAAGTCGACGCGGTTGCGGCGGCAAGCCTCCACGAGTTCGTGGATGTTCTTAGCCTGCTCGGGCGGGTAGGGCAGACGCCAGTTCGGGCAGCTGTGATAAGGATCGTCCTTCGGACCGTACACATACTCGTTGAGTTTGTTGCGTCCGTAGTAGTCGATGAGCGAGAGACGCACCTGATGCGACCACGGTTCGCCGTAGAAGCCCTCTACAACGCCACGCAATGGCAGGTCGGGATAGTCGTTGCAGGTGAGTGCCGGCACCTTGCCCTGCGCTGCTGGACTCTCTACAATCTGGCGCAGAGTCTGCAAAGCATAGAACGCGCCACGCTCGTCGTAGCCCACGATGTTGATACCCTTCTTGTCGACAGTGAGGAGGTATGCTCCCGACACCATCTTCTTCAGACCTGCCTTCTTAGCCTGCTTCTCGCCGAAGACGATTGTGAGCGGAGTGCCCTTAGCATTCTGTTTGAGGAAATCGATGTCGTTCGTAAACTTACCCGCCTTGTCGATGAGCTTCACACCGGCGCTGAGGTCGGTCCAAGTCTGCATGTCCATGTTGAGGTTGTGCGGTGTTGGGTTTACGACGATACCGTGGTGGTCGAGCAGTTTGCCCGGCACCATGTTCACATCCTGCTTTTCACCACGCTGCGAGTTGAGGTCGAAGCTCTCGGTCTGCGCAAAAGCGCTACCGCAAGCGGCAGTGAAGAGTGCTGTGAGAAGGAGATTGTTTTTAATCATTGTTATGTTTGTTTTAGTAAAATCGATTAGGTGTATGTTGCTGTTCATACATCAGTACAAAGTTACTTATTTTGTGTTGATTGGTAAAATAGGCAGGGCTCTTTTAATTAATTTTAGTAAGTGCGGAGCTAAAACGTGTGGGGTGAGCACTGCGGAATGGAAAAAAATGTGTAACTTCGCATTTGTATGATAGACCACGCAACGATAGAAAGGATAAAAGACGCTGCCAACATTGTGGAGGTGGTGTCAGAGTTTGTTACACTTCGCAAGAGTGGAAGCAACTATAAGGGTTTGTGCCCGTTCCACGACGAGAAGACCCCGTCGTTCTACGTGTCGCCTGCACGCGGCACCTGCCATTGCTTCGGATGCGGCAAGGGCGGCAACCCCGTCGGCTTCATCATGGAGCATGAGCAGATGACCTATCCTGAGGCGTTGCGATGGCTCGCACGAAAGTATCACATCGAGATAAAGGAGCGCGAACTCTCCGACAATGAGAAGCGAGAGCAGAGCGAGCGCGAGAGTATGTTCATCGTGAACGAGTGGGCAGCCTCCTACTTCCAGCACCTTATGCACGACACCGCCGACGGCGTAGCCATCGGTATGCAGTACTTCCGCAGCCGTGGGTTTCGCGATGACATCGTCAGCAAGTTCCAGTTGGGTTACGACGATACTGACCGCCGTGCCTTAGCGCAGGAAGCACTGCGCAAGGGCTACAAAGAAGACTTTCTGCTGAAGACCGGCATTTGCTACAAGAACGATCGTGGCGAACTAATCGACCGCTATGCCGGACGCGTCATCTTCCCCTGGATAGGCATCAGCGGAAAGGTGGTGGGCTTCGGCGGACGACTGCTCGACTCGCGCACAAAGGGTGTGAACCAGAAGTATGTCAACTCGCCCGACTCGGATATTTACCATAAAGACCGCGAGCTGTATGGCATCTATCAGGCTAAGAAGGCGATAGCCAAGGAAGACCGTGTGTACATGGTGGAGGGCTACACCGATGTTATCTCCATGCACCAGTGCGGCATAGAGAACGTAGTGGCCAACTCCGGTACAGCACTTTCAGTGCACCAGATACACATACTGCACCGCTTCACGTCGAATATCACCCTACTTTACGATGGCGACGCGGCAGGCATACATGCTGCGCTGCGCGGTACCGACATGCTGCTCTCGGAGGGCATGAACCTGAAGGTGTTGCTGCTGCCGGACGGCGACGACCCCGACTCGTTTGCACGCAAGCATTCGGCAGACGAATTCCGTAAGTACATCGAAGAGCATCAGACCGACTTCATTGAGTTCAAGACCGACCTGCTGCTGCGTGGCGAGCGCGACCCGCTGAAGCGTTCGGAGGCAATCAACTCTATAGTGCGCAGCATATCGTTCGTAACGAACCCTATCCTGCGCGACACCTATCTGCACGACTGTTCGGTGCGTATGGGCATCAACGAGGCTACGCTCATCAACACGCTTAACAACTTTATACGCAGCAACCGCGAGGCAACCGCTTCCTCATCGGACAATTCGCAAACGACGCAACCGACGACTCAAAACTCAAAACTCAATATTCAAAACTCTCCTTCCCCTTTGCAGCAGGCATCGAAGGTGGAGCAGATGCTCGTAGAGTTGATTGTGCGCAATGGCGATACTGTCATATATAATAATGTAGAGACTGAGGACGGCACGACGGTGAACCTTAACGTGGCGCAATACATAGCCTATAACCTTGGTGTAGACGGACTGAAGTTTGCCAATCCGCTCAACTCGCGTATCCTTGACGAGGCTGTGAACCACGCCGGCGACGAGAATTTCTGTGCCGAGCAGTTCTTTCTTCACCATTCGGATATCGAGATATCGCGCATTGCCACCGACCTTTGCATGGACAAGTATCAGTTGCTCGACGAGCAGAAGGCAGCACGTGCCGACGAGGAGAAGAATGCTGACGAGCTACGCGTCGAAGAGGAGAACCGCATCGAAGCACTGCGCCAACAGACCGAGCATCTGCTCAACGACTTCCGTATGGACTATCTGGAGCAGCGCCTGCGCGACCTGAAGCGCGACATATCGCTCGCAGTGAACGACCCCGAACGCCTGCAGCAGCTGATGGAGGAATACAAGACGGCACACGAACTGCGCTCGCAGCTCGCCCGGTTGTTGGGAAATAATATTATAGCATAATGTTCTACATCCATTGGGTATTCATATTAGCTTACGTCTTCATTATTGTCAGCATCATGCTGGCAGTATTGATGGACAACCGTCAGCCGGCAAAGACAATAGCCTGGGTGATGGTGCTACTCTTTATGCCCATTGTTGGAATAATACTTTACGTATTCTTCGGTCGTAACACTCGTAAGATGACGTTTATATCGCAGCGATCGCTTGATCAGTTGTCGAAGCGGTCGATGCTCGAGTTCGTAGAGCAACGCCAATTGACGTTGCCCGACGACTACCGTTCGCTCATACAACTCTTCACCAACCAAAGTCTTGCCCTTCCGTTCAAGGACAACGAGGTGGAGTTCTACACCGACGGCTACGAGTTCTTCCCCGCATTGCTGAAGTCGATAGCTTCGGCACGCAAGCATATACATCTTGAGACATATATCTTCGCCGACGATGCACTCGGACGATTGGTGGCGGATGCCCTCATCAGCAAGTCGAAAGAGGGCGTAGAGGTGCGCCTCATCTACGACGATGTGGGCTGTTGGCGTGTGCCGCGCTCACTATTCGAGCGTATGCGCCGTGCTGGGGTTGATGTCAACGCCTTCATGCCTGTTAAGTTCCCTGCGTTTACGAGCAAGGTGAACTACCGCAACCACCGCAAGGTGTGCATCGTGGACGGCGTTGAGGCATTCGTGGGTGGTATGAACATAGCCCTGCGCTATGTGAAAGGACTGTATGGCGGACAACTGCCGTGGCGCGACACCCACGTCCGAATACGTGGTGGAGCGGTGTACGCCCTGCAGCGTACGTTCCTCGTCGACTGGTACTTCGTCGACCGCACACTCGTCACCAACTCTAAATACTATCCGCCGATGCCGTGGCGCATAGAGAACAGCTGCTTGATGCAGGTAGTGACGAGCAGCCCGATTGCCAAATGGCCGGACATCATGCAGGGCTATGTGCGCATACTGCTTGAGGCGAAGAACTATGTATACATGGAGTCGCCTTATTTCCTGCCTACTGAGCAGGTGCTCTTCGCCATGCGCACGGCAGCACTTGCCGGCGTAGATGTGCGACTGATGATTCCGCGTCATAGCGACTCGCGCTTGCTTGAACTTTCGTCGATGTCGTTCGTGACGGAGGTGCTTGAGGCAGGCGTTAAGATAATGCTTTACGAGGCTGGATTCAACCACAGCAAGTTGCTTGTGGCTGACGATGCGCTCTGTACCTGCGGTTCTACGAACATCGACTTCCGTAGCTTCGAGAACAATTTCGAAGCCAACGTCTTTATCTACGACCGCACAACGGCGCTGCGCATGAAGGAAATCTTTATCAGTGATGAGCAAGAATGTGTAGACTTCCTGAGCGTGTACAGCGAGCGAAAGCGTCCGTTCATGCACCGTCTGGCGGAGTCGTTAGTTAGAGTGTTCTCGCCACTCTTATAAAAGTAAAAAAGTAAAAGGGTAAAAAGGAAAAATTAAAGGTAAAAAAGTAAAAGAGTAAAAAGAATTGGATGTTGGCATTTTGCCCGTATTCCGCACCCTATCTTTTTACTCTTTTACTTTTTTACTCTTTTACTTTTAAATGATTTCAAAGTGTTTCAGCGCATTCGTTATACCATCCTCATCTACGCTGCTCGTGATATAGTCGGCGTGCGCCTTCACCTCGTCGAGCGCATTGCCCATAGCCACGCCAACGCCCGCTGCACGCAACATCGTAAGGTCGTTGCCGCCGTCGCCGAATGCCATCGTCTCGCTGATGTTGATGCCCAAGTGCTCGGCAATGGCGCGGATGCCGTTCGCCTTGTCGGCTGTGGCAGACGTAAGGTCGCAGAACGCAGGATACCAGCGTGCAGACGTTGTGCCTGGCACGTGGGGTAGGATAGTGTGCTCCTGGTCCTCGGTGAGGAAAGGCGTAATCTGCAGTATGCCCTGCTTTATAACCTCCTCAACCGGCACGTCGAACTTGTTGTACGTCACCTTCAGCATGTCGTAGAATACATGGTTCACGCTGTCGTTGCGGTTGATGATCTGCAGATCCTTTGTGCCCACAACCACCGCCGGCACGCTGAGACGGTTGCAGAAGTCGACTATCGCCTCAGCTTCATGGGTTGGAATGAGGTCCTGACGCACTACCTTGTCGCCATAAACGCATTGAGCGCCAGTGGCAAGAATAAAACCGTCCATGATGTCCTCCACCTCCGTGATGTTGTTGAGCAACTGGCGTGGGCGACCCGTAGCGGTGAAGAGCTTCACGCCGCGCTTGTGAGCCTCGCGAAGAGCTTCAATTGTAGACTCCGGCACCTTGTGTGTATTAAAGCTGACGAGCGTTCCGTCTACGTCGAAAAACAGGGCTTTTATCATATCCTTATATTTTTATTTACTCTTTTACTCTTTTACTTTTACCTTTGCAAAGGTACTGAAAAAAGTAGAATGGTAAAAAAGTAAAACGCTAAAAAGTAGGAAGTATGGGCATCTTGCCCGTACCATGCAGCCACAAAACATATTTTAAATTGTAAAAGCGTAAAAAACAAAAAATAATTACTACTTTTGTAATTCATTATTCACACGGAATACACATTAAACAACCATTAATCAGCAAAGGAAATGACAGAGCAGACGCAACTCGCTTGGGACATAATAGAGACAACGAACACTAACCTCTTCCTCACCGGTAAGGCTGGCACGGGTAAGACCACCTTCCTGCGCCGACTGAAGGAGGAGTCATCGAAGCGTATCGTGGTTGTTGCGCCTACGGGCATCGCTGCCATCAACGCCGAGGGTGTGACCATCCACTCATTCTTCCAGTTGTCGTTTGCGCCGTTCATACCCAACTATAACCTCAAGGAACAGCAGTTCCGCTTCTCAAAGCAGAAGATTAACGTAATACGCTCTATCGACACGCTCGTCATCGACGAGATCTCTATGGTGCGTGCCGACCTTCTCGATGCCGTAGACAGCGTGCTGCGCCGTTTCCGTAAGAACAACCTTCCGTTCGGTGGTGTTCAGATGGTTATGATTGGCGATTTGGGCCAGCTTGCTCCTGTAGCAAAAGACTATGAGTGGCAGATGCTCTCGCGCTATTACGCCACGCCTTACTTCTTCTCGTCGCTCGCCCTGCAGCGCACACGCTACGCCATCGTCGAACTGACGAAGGTGTATCGCCAGAGCGACAAGCGTTTCCTCGACATACTGAATAAGGTGCGCGAGAATCGTGCTGACGCTGCGGTGCTCTCTGCGCTCAACTCGCGCTATATACCCGACTTCAAGCCGCGCAAGGATGACGGCTACATACGTCTTACGACGCACAACTGGCAGGCGCAGCGCATCAACGACCACGAGCTTGAACTGCTCCCCGGCAAGCCCTATACCTACACTGCCACCATCGAAGGCAAGTATCCAGAGATGCTCTTCCCGACCGACGAGATACTCACGCTGAAGACCGGTGCGCAGGTGATGTTCGTGAAGAACGACTCGTCGGCAGACAAGGCTTACTACAACGGTATGATCGGCACCATTGCCGAGATAGATGCCGAGGGTTTTATTGTGACAGCGAAGGACACGGGCGAGAATATCCGAGTGCAGCCCGAGCAGTGGGACAACACGCGCTACGTGCTCAACGAGAAGACCAACGAGATAAGCGAGGAGGTAGAAGGCACATTCACGCAGTTCCCCGTGAAGACAGCATGGGCTATCACCGTTCACAAGAGTCAGGGCCTTACGTTCGACCACGCCATTATTGACGTGCAGCGTGCCTTCACCCACGGACAGACATACGTGGCGCTCTCGCGTTGTCGCACACTGGAGGGTATGGTGCTGAGCGCACCACTACCGCAGGCGGCTATCATTCGCGATGAGGCTGTTGACGAATACGCCACGCACGCCATTGAGCACATGCCGAGCGAGGGACAGATAGAACAGTTGCAGCGCGACTACTATCTGTCGGTGGTGAGCGAACTGTTCGACTTCCGCCCGCTGATGGATGCCTTCAACCGTGTGCTCGACTTGCTCGACGGACATTTCCGCCGTTCCTTCCCGAAGCTCATTGCCGAATACAAGGCACGCACGGGCACTATAAAGACCGAGCTTATGGATGTAGCAGAGCGCTTCAAGTTGCAGTACAGTCAGATCGTAATCGCTTCTGCCGACTATCAGACGAATGCCCTGCTGCAGGAACGTCTGAAGAAGGGCGCCGACTACTTCGCTCGAAAGATTACCGATGTGGAGGAGCTTGTGAAGAAGACGTCGGTGAAGACCGAGAACAAGGACGTGAAGAAACGCTACAACGATGTGTTCCCAGCGCTCAAAGAGGTGGTGATGCAGAAGCGCGCCCTCCTCAACTGTGTCAAGGCTGACGGCTTCACTCTGCACAGCTATCTGCGCCAGCGTGCCCTGGTACTTGCCGGAAAAACAATATCAGAAAAATAGACAAATGGTATGGTTCTTATACCTATGAACCATTATGGACTTGTATGGTTCGTCACTTTACCATAACTTTGCCCTTTGACAGGTAATGCCGTGCAAACGGCATTTATAGTATAACCTAAAAAACGAATTACTATGAGTAGGTTTTTCAAGTGAAGCCTAAACAAGTGTTTGAAAAGGTGGAGCTGAAAGCCATCTGCTTTACCCCAGAGAACATCGAAGCGGAAATCGCTTTGTTGTAATCAAAATTTACGTATAATAAATGTGTCGAACAACATTTTATTCAATATAAAAGATAAAAGCGGGATTTTTAGTTGTTTTGTCTTTTATAAAAGATAAATTTACTATTTTTGCGGAGAATATCTTTTATAGTGAATAAATATGGCAACAATTAGGAGACAAAGAATGACGATGATGGCATAACACACATTCATCTCCGCAAGTTCTTGCGAGAAGGGTTGTAGAGATTATTACTTACAAAGTTTGTAAGCATAATAAAAGATACCATCAATGCAAGTATTTTAATTGCCGTAAACGAAAAAATCCACCATATCTCCCAGCATGCGTGTAACGCGTTGTTGGGTAGTGAGTTAGAGGCTGGTAGATAGCTTCTGTTTTGCAGATATCTACCAGCCATCTATCAGCTTGGGTTCTATAGTTTATGATTGGATTAGTTCATGGTTCTAACTTATGGCAAACAACATATTCTTTCAGCCCTTCGTCGGCAAGCATTATGCCGACGGAGGTATGCGAGGCGCTCGACAAGTATCAGCCCGAGTATGTCGTCGTTTGGGGCAAGCGCCTTTGGGATAAGATGCCGGGCGAGCGATGGCAGGACGGCGAGCCGATAGTAGTGGACGGGTGCAGTACGGCGACGGGCGCTTATCTCCTGAACAACGGCAGACGTGTGAAGACGATGGCGGTGAACCATCCTTCCGTAGGCTATTCGTGGGATTATTGGTATCGTGTGCTGGAAAAATTCTTCTTGCATTAAACGGTGGAAAAAACAACGTAGGTTTCGGAAATGAGGCATAATAATAGCCTGATTTCTTTCGCAATAAGTCATCGTTCTGCGTCCGCCGTCCGATCAGATTCCGTCCGCCGCCCGATTGGGTTGCGTTCGGTGTCCGATCGGACGGCGTACGGTGCATGGTGAGAATTTGTGGTGTTAAGGCTAACTTTTGATAAGTTAGGCTGCATCTCAACAATAAAAATAAGTGAACTTAGAATTGCAATTCTTATCTTTGCAATTCTTGTATTGTCTTCGATTTACACTAACGTTTGGTGTAAAAGACAGATAAATGATAATTTATCGATGCCTGACTGTTCATCAGCAATGGCAAAAGTTCGTCACGCTGCTTAGTTAAAACTATAATCTCTTGGTTGTTTTTGACTATTTCGTCAAAAATTGGGCAGAGCTTTTCTTCTAACTTGTTAGCAATATCTACATTTGGCGGAAGGGCGATTGTGCTTTGCTTTAAATGGTCTTGTGTTATATGTCCCATTGTTGTCTTTCTTGCCTCTGCCATTTGCTTGAATATACCTACATAATGAATTAGCTGGTAGAAATAGAAAGAGCGTGGATAACCATTCTTTGATGTAACCTTGAATATATGTTGGTTCAATCCTCCATTGCCATAAGCCCACAGCATTACTTCCAAAGAAGCAGACCATGAGAACAACACGTCACCATCAAACACCTTTACATCATCGGGAATATCTGTCTTTACCCATTCCGTGTCAGCAGATAAGCCGTCGTGCATTTCTTTAATTTTTATAACAGGCAATTTGTTATTATCTGTTGGGCGGTATTTCTGACACGCCAAGCCATTTGTGTATTCTGCTATATCCAACAACGTACCACAATACCATCCTTGCGGTATCTCACGCTTCAGTTTCTCATTCCACACCATAGCTCCGCCACTCGACTTATACGGCTTGCCCTCCTCATTTGGAAAGTAAAACTGCACAAACCAATAGTCGTAGAGCTGCTTTGCCATCGCCTCTAAATTATCATTTATCTGCTTATTGAGTTCTATTTTACGGTCTAAGTCAGCCAGCAACTTTCCAATGGTATGTTGTACCTCCATTGATGGCAGCAGTACAGGTATGTTGTTAATAGTATCATTGGAAAGTGTGTATCGCTGACCACTACCTGAAGCATTGTTTTCGAAATACTTCTGAATGTAACGAGTGTGCATAAAGGCATTCAGATATTTTCCGTCAACAATAGCGGGATTGGGAGTAATCAGCGCACAATGATAGCCGAGAAGTACGTTCTCGAAATCGTCCGCAATATAAGTAGCAATACCTATATCATCCCTTGTTTCGCTATCCTTGGTTATAGCAACCATACCTTTGGCTATTGAGCATTTGTCAATCTCTGTTTGTTTAGCTGATGCAACCATAAACGACTTAGCCTTTTCTTTGGTGATAGCCCAGTTGTAATAGACATCAACAAAGTTGCATAAACGCACAGGCAGTTCACCATCTATTATTTTCTTGTCAACACCACTAATCTCAATTTTAGCGATTTCGACAAGTTTATATTTTTTCAGTTCCATTCTGTTTGATTTCTATTTGAAATAGTGCAAGTCGGACTTGCACTATTGTATTATTCACCATCCAACAATCCCCTTACTTCTTTATCGAAGTCAGAGTCAATACGTTGCGTCTTATTAAATATGTCATATTCCTCTTCCGCTTTCTTCTTGGCTTGCGCTGCCGAAATTTTGCCTTTGTCGGGCAATATCTGGTATTTGCGGAATGTCAAGAATTCATTGACACTTGTAGAGAACTGCGCCATGTTGAATGTGTTTTCACGCTCAATGAGGTCTTCGATATAGTCGAAGAAGCCAGTAACAGCACGTTCTAATTGTCGGATTTCTTTTTCTTGCAAGTAGTTCTTGGCAATAGATACGTCCGACTTTAAGACACGCCCATCGGGTGCGTTCTTCCATGTGGTCAGTCCCATGTGATCAGTCCCATGTGATCCTTTGTATGGTCAGCCTTTGAATAGATAATCTCAGCTGCCGTCTGACCAGTGATGGCATAGTGGAAGCGGTTTTGTATCATCGCGTAGAAATCGTGTGTGGTAGGCGAGTTGCGGTCATAGTCGGTGCTACATTCTGCGTATATGTCCGTAATCTGTTGCCAAATGCGACGTTCGCTTGCACGGATAGAGCGCACACGTTCGAGCAACTCACGGAAGTAGTCCTTGCCAAACACTGCCGTTCCTTGCTTCAACCGCTCGTCGTCCATGACGAATCCCTTCTTGATATACTCACTCAGAATCTTGGTAGCCCATTGACGGAACTTTGTAGCCTTTGCCGAGTTGACACGGTAGCCAACAGCAATAATCATATCAAGATGGTAAAAATCTACCAGCTCCTCAACATTGCCACGAATCCCCCTGTTTACGACGGTTGCAATTTTTGCAACCGTCGTGTCGGGCAGAAGTTCGCCAGTCTTGTAAATATTTGAAATATGACGGCTGATGCCAGACTTGTCAATGCCAAACAGTTGAGCCATAGCCTTTTGGGTACACCAAAGTGTTTCGTCCTTTACGACGACTTGCACTTTGCCGTCCGCATCCGGCATGCTATACAGAAGATATTGAATCTCGTTATTCATCGTGTTCCTTCCCTACGTTTTCGTTGAAACTGATAGTATCCAACTGCTTCAATATCTCTTCTTCGAGGCGGTGACTCTCTGCGAACTGTGCCTTCAGCGTTGTCTTGTATTGGCCCATGCGCTTGTTGAACTCCTCCTCGGTGATGTCCACATAGTCAATCTTGATGTCGAAATACTGTCCTGCAGAGAGGCTATATCCTTTCTCTTTGATTTCATCGTATGTCACAGCTACCGAGAAGTCATCAACAGCCTCCTTATTCTGGAATGTGTTCACGATCTTGTCGATCTCGAAATCGCGAAGACGGCGTTTCTGATTATTACCTTCCTTATATTCCTCACCCAGTTTGCTTGCATCGATGAGAATCACCTTGTCGCTCTGTGCCGATTTGTCAAAGAACAGCACGGAGACATTGGTACCGGTAGTAGCGAACACGTTTGACGGCATAGACACACATCCATACACCCATCTTTCATCTACGATGCGTTGCAGGATGCGCTTCTCTACGCCACTCTTAGATGTGATAAATCCTGTAGGTATGACGATAGCGCCCTTTCCCGTTGGCTTCAGCGAGTTGAGCAGGTGCTGGATGAAGCAAGTGTAGATAGCCATTTTTGGTTTGTTCGGATCTACCTTTTTCACAGAGTTGGGAACACCAGCCCAGAAACGGATTGTGTCGGCAGCGAGCGTGTCACGATACTCTGGAAAATCGAGTTTGAACGGAGGATTGCTTACAATGAAATCGAATTTCTTCAGCACACCATTATTCTCTTTGTGCGATGGTTCGGTAAGCGTGTTGCCTTGCACCACATTAGGCAGAGAAGCCGAAAGGTTGTTGAGGATAAGATTCAGACGCAGCATCTCGGATGATTTCTCGGAAATGTCCTGCGAGTAGATGGAACATCTGTCCTCACCTATCTGGTGAGCCAACGCCATGAGCAGCGTGCCTGTACCTGCCGACGGGTCATAACAAGTAATTCCGCGGAAGTCCGACTTGTCGCCCACAAGCAATCGCGCCATAACCTGCGCTATGGCATGAGGTGTGTAGTATTCAGCATATTTTCCACCACTGGCGTTGTTGAACCCCTTCAACAGGTACTCGAAGATGTGTGAGAAGAAATCATATTTTTCGCCAAACACATCCTCAAAGTTGAAAGAAGCCACATTGTTCATCAGAGCCTTGGCAAACTCATCACGCTTCTGTGTGTCGGTAACATATGTAGTCAGCGGAAAGAAAATATTCACTTTGCTCTTTCCTGACGTGGTGACAGAGAAAGTATCGGCATTGAGCGAGGCAATGTCAATGAGAGTAGCATCGAGCAGTGTAGAAAAGTCGCCTTTGGTGGCAGAGTTATAAAGATGCGAGAGCGTATGTTCCGGCTTCATGCGAGGCACGGAGTGTGGAAGATAGCTGAAAAGGTCTTCCACTTCATCCTCAGTGAATTTGTCATATTCGGCATCCCACTTCTCTGCGTTTCTTAGGCGCTCGCCATAAACTTCATCGCGCTTTGCCTCATAGCCGAACTTATCGTTAAAAAACTTGTAAAGGAACATCTCCGTTACAATTTTATATTCGCTGCCAGTGCCAGCCAATCCGTAAGCCCCGGTAGTGCTCTTCAGAGAGTCGATAAGGGCAATGGTAGCCTCAGATATATTGATGTTGCTCATTATTGTTTTTAATATGCGTAGTTACGTTGTTGTAAATATTCTGTTGTGATGAGATTATTGATAAACTTACGGTCCTTGATGTCTGCCCTTATGTGCATCTTCAGCAGTTCCTTGCCTATGATGGCAAGCACATCCTGCTGAAATGCCGGTTCGTTGTCGAGCTTGTTGATGTCGAGGAATATCATCCGGTCGATATCCTGCTTCATATTTGCCAGGTTCTCCGCAATCTCATATTCATGTTTTGATATGATTGGTTTTTCGCGCTTTTCGTTCTGCTCCTCAATACGCTTATGGATTCGCACAAACCGCTCGTCGCCCTTGTACTTGCTTTTCAGCAGGCGGTTGCGACGATTGATTTCCCTTATTTTCTTCATCACCTCGTCCATGTACTGTATACTTTCTTTTGCATCAGCAGTATCTTTAGGTACAAATCCCTTTTTGCGGAAATACTCACGGAACTCATCGGCAAGGATAACATATTTGTCCTCCTTTGTATCGAAGTTAGCCTCAAACTCTGCCTGCACACGCTCGCAACGCTCACGGATGTCGTTGACTATGATGCGCATTTCCTCAGGCATTCCTTTCTTGAACTCAAATTCCAGCTCAGAAAGTGCAACGTTAATGATGCCCGACACGTCAGCCTTATGCTCCGTGTTTTCAAGAAGATTGATGCGCTCGATGCGATGCGTCACCTCCGTGATAAGCATAGGAATGGTGCCGATAGGTAGCGATGCAAGTTTCTGCTTTGTTTCCTCGTCGCCGAAAGAACGCACTTGGTTGACAATAGCCTTTGCTTCTGAAAGCGTGTTGCGCAATTCATAGAGGCTGTCCTTGTTGTCAACCTCGTCAATCTGCTTACGGAACTCCTCCATATTATCAGTAGTGAAGTTAAAGAGAACGCTTTTTACTTGCTTGATTTTGGCTTCCACCTCTTCCTTCGTCACCATCACATCGTTGGCGATATTACTTTGCCCAGAGCCAGCGCCGTCAGAAGTTCGGTTCAATTCACGCAGGTAGCGGTCGTTGGTAGCATCAAAATTCTCCTTGATGTTCACGAAGTCAACCACATAACCATATTTGAAATCATGGTAAGGTCGGTTGACACGCGTCAAAGCCTGCAGCAAGTCATGCCCGTCGAGCGAGCGTCCGAGGTACAGTTTCTTCAAACGAGGAGCATCAAAACCAGTGAGAAGCATCTTGTTGACAATGAGTACGTCCACTTCCTGAAGTTTTTTGAATCCCTCAATATACTCTTTACGTTCCAACTTATCGCCTTCGTCATGCAATATAAGCGAAGCCGTCAAAGGTCTGTAGCCAGAAGGCAAAGTCATTGGCTCTGCTGCCATTCCGATCTGTTCCTCTTTATGCTGCCATATTTTCTCCGCATTATGAAAACGCTCCTGCCACAAGCGGAACATCTCTCTTGCTTGAGGGTTTGTCTTGCAGACAATCATGGCTCCGACAGAGTTGTCGTTCTGCTCCCTGCGGAAACGGCGGAAGTCGGATATTACATAGTCGAGCAACGCATTAAGATAACTTTCATCCTCAATAATCTTGTTGCGGTCGATGTCCGACTTCTTCACTTTCACACTGCCAGCCAATTTGTCGAGGATGTCCTCTATCTTTTCCTTGTAGATGGTCTCGACAGGCTCACGCATAAGTTTGCAAGTATAGCCGTCAGCGATGGACTTGTCGTAATAGTAGGTATGGATATAGTCGCCAAACACTCGCCAAGACTCACGCTCCTCCTTGAGAAGTGGCGTGCCGGTAAGGGCTATCTTCACTGCGTTTTGGTCAGCTTCCAGCAAGTTCGCCAAGAAACTTCCCTTGGGGTTATATCCACGGTGTGCCTCGTCGATAAAGAATATACGTTGCAGGTTGGTGCTATAACTGTCGTCAACTTGCACCTTCGCCTTGTCTTCTTTGAACTTCTGGATGTTGACCACCATAATCTCCAACTTGCCTTCATTGTTCTGTGTGATAGACCGGCTTGCAATGTCCTTCATCAGTTCCTCACGACTCTTGGCGTTATGCACGATAAGCCCACGGGCGGCAAATTCGTCGGTAGCCTGTTCCATAAGGTCGATACGGTCGACTATGAAATAGAACTTTGCCACGATGTTTTTCCGTGCAAAGAAATCCGTCAGACTGCGAACGCTGTAATAAGCAAGAGCTGTTTTTCCGCTACCCTGTGTATGCCAGATGATACCGCTCTTTATCCCATTGTTTAGGGTGCGACGGATAGCATAAGAGGCGAACATCTGCTGATAGCGCATAATATGCTTTTGCAACGTAGTGCCCTGTGTGCCGTCCTCTAATTCCACCTTGCGCTCAACGTAGGCTATGCCATAACGAAGCAGGAACAGAAAGCGCTCCTTGCTCAGCATGGAGGTTATGATACGGTTGGTAGGGGTGTTGACATCTTTGTTGGTCTGATACTCCTTAAGGTTCTTGATGACTACACAGTTGCGGTGCTTCAATACCTTATATTCGTCTTCATCCGTTATTTCTTGATATGGATAATTGGTAACAAACGTTTTGTTTTCCTCACGGAACACATTAAAGAAAGCCTTGCCCTTGGCAGAGCTACAATAGAATGCACCTTGAATAGGTACACGGCTCTCATTGTCGTATTCCTGATTGTTGGAGAATATCATCAACTGCGTGACGTTGAAGAAGCGGCGAAAACATGTTTTGCTCATTCGTGTATTGATGCGTTCACGCTCAGCCAAGATACCCTCGTGGTTATTTGGTTTCTTTACTTCAATAAAAGCCAATGGCATTCCATTGATGAAACAGGTGATATCAGGACGGAAATTGTCCTCCGTATCTTCGTTTTCACATGTAAACTCTGTGGTGACGTGCCAATCGTTGTTTTCAGGATTGTCAAAGTCAATAAGTTTTATTCCGCTATTGGAAGAAAGCATCTGGTAAAACTCGCGTCCTAAATCATCATTGTTTGCAACGTTTACAATCTTTGAAAACAACAAAGAGACTTCCTGACTTGACAAAGACGGATTCAGACGTTTAACAGCGTTCTGAAAAACATCTGTCAATATATTAGTCTTGGTATCATATGTATTGATGTTGTCCAAGTAGGTATAGCCCAACTTACATAGATGGAGAGCTGCAGGCACCTGTACCCTGGTATTCTCATTGAAGTTAGAATTTCCCATAAATATAGATTTAGTCAAAGTTAATTATTTCACTTACATTGACATTCAATTGATTTAATTCTTCCATACAGTCAATATGTTGCTTATAATGCAAAATTATAGATTTTTAGCGAGAAACAATACTGCTCAATTCAACCTTTAACAAGATATAACTTTAATCTCAACAATAAAAATAAGTGAACTTATTTTGTAGTGTCTTCGATTTGCACTAACTTTTGATAAGTTAGGCTGCATCTCAACAATAAAAATAAATGGATTTATTTTGTGTTGTCTTCGATTTGCACTAACTTTGCAGCCTGTAAACTCTCAAGTCTATTAATATTCAATCAAAAATAACTAAAGGGATGTTCTATAAATTAACTTGTTAACAATTAGAGATTTACTTTGATATT
>ERZ791680.1099-NODE-1099-length-20308-cov-6.739890_pt1 | contig 20308 bp, 19 predicted proteins | sample MGYA00510051_ERZ791680 | MGnify/ENA primary metagenome ERZ791680 (study PRJEB30046, sample SAMN00715238) | human gut metagenome | study: EMG produced TPA metagenomics assembly of the A metagenome-wide association study of gut microbiota in type 2...
ATGTTAGCAGCACTTGCTACTGCAGCAGTAGCAGACATAGCACCAACGATAGCTAGGGTAGTTAATTTTTTAGATAATTTCATCTGAAATCCTCCTCGAAATAAAAGTGTCACTATACAATCCAATAGTGTACTATTTTTACTATAACAAATCTCGCTAACTTTCACAAGACTATGTTACATAGCATAATAAAGCCCTATGAACTGCTTATGAAAGTCTATAGAAGTTAAAATAATACCCACAGGCATGCTCTGAAGCTATAATTGCAGTCGTTACGGACATATTCAGAGCACACATGTGGGTATTACGGCTTTCACCTAGTATTTATAATTCGTCACCGAATTATTGTTCATCGTTCAAATAAATGTATTTATCGGATTTCAATTTGGACACGAGGTCAGGCACCAAACCGATAAGACGATCGAAGCTGCTGCTGTAAGGGTTGCCTTTAATGTTGAACAACTCGATGCGTTCGCCTTTAATAACGAGGATAGCGCTTGGTTCCATTTTGGCACCGCCGCCACCGCCACCACATTCGTGATTTTTATTAGCAGTGTTGTGGTTTGTACCAGTACCGAAACCAAATGTTACGTCTACGAATGGAACAAGTGTAGTATCGCCGATTTGCACAGCTTCGCCTACTACAGTTTCCACCTTAATCATATTTTTGAATTTCTCGAATAGGACTTCCAAATTCTCTTTTACATTACTGTTTTCCATCACAGTACCTCCGCTTTTTGTGAAAGTATCATTGCTGTACGTTCAATACTTAGGTTTTTATACTATGTATTTACTTCTATATGACATATACATTATTTGTAGACCTTATATATTGTCTTAATACAGCTCATTTACTTAGTTGACTTAATATATCCTTACGCTGTTTGACCTTGTTCGGCTTTCAGCTTTTCTAACTGCTTAGCTTCCTTCCGTTTAACCCAGAAGACGTGAGCACCTTCGCCCAATAGGGAACGCATTGCTTTAGATAGTAAAAATCTTGTGCCATGCCAAGCCATAACAGCTAAAATGATGCGACCTTTAATGTGACCGCTACCTTCACCTGCCCAATTTACATAATCGAGCTCGATGTTCTCAGCTTGTTCTGGCCAAATGCTATATAGCATAGATGCAATAATCCCCATGCGATATGGGTCACCGATACCAAATCGACCTTCTATAGCCACATCGCGTGGTTTAGAGTGGTCATAGCATCGTTTTGAAACAAGGAATAACTGGTGCCACAATTCTGTATTTGTTACATGTTTCATGAACCAGAATGTAGGAATTTTAGACTTAAATGATGCCACTGGATCATTTGGATCTGGCTTTTCAAAACGTTGTTTCACCGTCGTTTTGAGGTCATTCACCTTCGTAAATACCTTTTCCTTAATGGAACCGTCACTGTTAAAAGTAACGCGGCTCACTGTTTCATCATCGCTTTGAATATGAGATGTTGGATCTTGCTGAATGGAGTCATACCGATCAGCACGAGCCTGTGCATCCATATCCTTAGAAGCTTGTTCAGGACGTTCTATGCGTTCATTCGGCTTTTGAGAAGTCCCAGCCCCTGGCGCTTCTTCATCACTAAAGGTAGCGTCAGAACGCTGAGCACTCTTCAAATCATCAAAGCTAGTACCACTAGAGCTTGCAGAAGGACCTTGTCCGCCCCCTTGCATCGCCTTGGCGAAGGCTTCCGATGGCGACATGTCGCCATCGTCGTCCATCACCTTTTGGTATTCTTCTTCTACGCGATTTTCAAGCCATTCTTCATAATCTTTCACAGGACCAATCTTGAGCATGCCCAAAATGTATAATTCCTTAAAAAATGGTTTGTCCTGTAAATACGCTAGATGCAGTGAAAATACACGCCACAGCCATTTGACGCGCACCTCGCCACGATATGGCGATCGTCCGTTGATTTCGATGCTATATGTGATTGGTGTCAGTAGGATAATCAAGATGAGTGCTGCAATGATGGCCACAATAACGAGGGCCACAATAGCCACTGTACTCAACCACATCACCTCCTTAGGTGTACCTATGATTAGTTTTCAATACCTTTTCGAGCCATTACGCCTTGAAGGTAGTAATGTTTGACCTCTTTCATTTCCGTTACAAGGTCTGCCTCATCGATTAATTCTTGAGGAGCCCCACGGCCCGTAAATACGAGTTCCGTTTCTGGATGACGAGCATCGAGCAAAGCCTTTGTTTTATCCCATGTAATGAGTTCAAAGAAGAGTGCCATATTGTATTCATCTAGAACCACGAGATCGTACTCACCACTGCTGATAGCAGCTAGTGCACGTTCGTAGCCTTTTTCGATGAGCGCTACATAATCCTTTGGCGGATTGCCAGATTCAAAGACAACCACTTCATCGCCCCATTTAGCGAGTTCGTCCTTGCTCTTCATCCCTTCTTTAATGATAAAGAATGGCTTGCCCACGGTTTCCAAGGTTAAATTCTTTAAGGTAGGTAAAATAGTATGTTCACTATATACTTTAGATTTCATAAATTGCAAAAAGAGGACTTTCTTGCCAGCGCCGATGGCACGGATGGCTAGACCAATAGCAGCGGTCGTTTTGCCCTTGCCTTCGCCGGTATAAACTTGTACATAGGCCTTCATAGATATACCTCCGTTCATATACTTTTATTTTACAATATATATATACAAAAGAAAAGAAAAAGAACTTGCTATTAGTGCATTTGCACGCATAACAAGTTCTTTTTTCTATGAATTATGTTTTATGTTACATATATCGTAAAGGATATTACGTATATAGTATTGGTTTTACCTATTAGTTGCTAATTGGCAAGAAGATCATAGGGTCTGTAGGAGATCCATTGAGGCGTACCTCATAGTGAACGTGGGCACCTGTACTTTTACCAGTACTACCCATCAAGGCAATTGTTTGACCTTGTTTTACGCTCATCCCAACCGTTACCAATACAGCACTATTATGACCATACCGTGTTACGAAGCCATTGCCATGGTCGATTTCAACGAGGTTACCGTAACCGCCCTCTGTATAACCGGCAAAGGTTACAACGCCAGCAGCAGTAGCCACGATTGGTGTACCATAGTCATCCGCAATATCTACCCCTTCATGGAACGCACCGATAGCGCCCGTTACAGGGTCCACACGGCTACCAAATGGAGAGGTAATAACGCCCTTGCTTGGCCAGATACTTGGTGTAGTGTTATTCGTAACACCACCAGAGCCAGCGGAGAAGTTAATGGATTGCATAGCCATAAGGTCTTGCGCACCACCATCGCGAAGGATATTACGCATTGTATAGAAGCTAACTAGCAATTTTTGTGCATCCTTGTCCATTTTGGATAGACGCGCTGATAATTGTGCCGCCGTCAGCGTCTTTACTTCGCTTTCATCAGCGGCTTGCTGCTTTGGGTCGCTACCGTCCCCGCCACCTTGAGATGGTGTGCCAGATTCAGCGCCCTTCAGCATTTGCTTGTTTTCTTCGCTAATTTGATTTAAGTTTTGAATTTTCTTATCTAAAACATCTGTCTTTTGTTGTAATAACTTCAGCTGTTCCGATTGCAATTGTGTCTGTTGACGTAATTGCACTACCTCAGCTTGGCGCACAATGCCCCAAATGCCGAGAACCAACGCCACAACGATTAAGATAGAACCTACAATAGCTGCTATTTTCGCCTGCTTCGTTGTTAATGTCAATATGCAGTTGTCACCATTTCTTTCAACTTTGTTTGAAATAAATGCCGGTACTTTCAATACAAACCTTCCTTATTTAGAAACGATGGCGCTCGTTAACGCTTCCTCATTGGTGCGTTCGCCCAACGCTTCGTTCAAACTCTCTAATTCTTCTTGTGAAAGACTTACGAGACTTTTACCTTTCACAATAGGTTTACTAAAAATACGGGATTCATTACGACCGTAAATACTGGAGATACAGATGCCGTTATTGTTGCCGTCAAGCAATGTAAGCGCAAAGGACAAATCATTACCGATATTTTCAAAGGCGTTATATTTAATAAAGCCAATTTTTTGTATCGTATTGCTTTGAATATTGCGGATTGCCGCTTGCTCAGTCAACATTGTCTCAAGACCCTTCGCAGCATCACGAATTTCGCTAACCTCTACAGATAATTTACGTTCTAGGCTCGCACCATTGTCCCCTTGCATAAAGAAATCATATTTCTTTTTAAGGCTCCCTAAGCGAATGTGCAAGATCACACAATACACTAACAACGCTATAACAAGGACGATGGTTGCCATGCCAATCCACGGTTGAATCGATTCGAACATGTATATTCCTTCCTATACAATCATTCAAACTCCAACACTTAATTATACCATTCTTATTGTGAAAGTTAAATGACTGTATACAATTTAATTTAATATGTGTAATTAAAGATTAATTATACCTACCCTTTTATTTCGTCAATAAATGGGCTTATCGCTCGTTCTAGTATACCATGTAGAGCCGCTATGAGTACACCGTAATTTACGATTGGTGTGCCTTGTACAACGGCACATTCAATGCGTCGTAACACCTCGCGGCGTGTAAGCATACAAGCACCACAGTGAATGATTAAATCATACTGAGATACATCTTTTGGGAAGGCTCCCCCGCTCGTAAATTCTAACTGTAAATCCGTATGACCTTGCTTCTTAAGTAGATTAGGAATTTTTACGGTCCCAATATCATCACATTGACGGCGATGTGTACAGCCTTCGCTGATGAGCACTCTAGAACCTGGTTTCAAATTCTTAATTGCCTCTACACCAGCTACTAAGTCCTGTAATTTCCCTTTAAAGCGGGCCATCAAGATGGAAAAGGACGTCAACGGAATTGTATGAGGTGTTAACTCATCAACTCGATCAAAGGCTTGAGAGTCACAGATAACCATCTTAGGCGGATTCTTAAGAGAGTTAATCATAGCAGGTAACTCTTCTGTTTGGCACACTAGCGCTAAGCCTTTGTAATCAAGAATTTCTCGAATCGTTTGTACCTGTGGCAAGATAAGACGGCCCTTTGGTGCTGCACTATCGATAGGACACACAAGAATTATGGCATCCCCCTCTTCCACTAAGCCTTGTAATAGAGTTTGATCACCTTCTACATCAAGCGGTGTTAAACCACCCAAAAGATCGAGTAATTCTAAACGTTTAGTCTTAGATGTAAAATCAGCAGAACCAATGACAGTAGCTAATTCAGATAAACCCTTATGACTTTCAACATAAGCAGATGCATCTTCTTTATTTTCTTCTTGATTTACTTCTTTATTTTCTGCATTAATTTCATTAATAAATAATGCAATAGGCACATTATTTTGTTTTAAAAGCCCTAACCAGTGCATATCATCAGCAGTTGGTTCTTCATCGGTACGAAGTACATAAACAGCGAGGTTAATCTTCTTCACAACCTCTTCTGTTTTCTCCATCCGCAATGTACCTAATTCAGTTGTATCGTCTATACCAGCTGTATCGGTAATCACTACAGGTCCTAGTGGTAAAATCTCCATGGATTTACTCACTGGGTCTGTCGTTGTTCCTGCCACCTCAGATACAAGGGATACAGGCTGATCTGTTAACATATTAATCAATGTAGACTTACCAGCATTACAACGACCAAAAAAGCCAATATGTACGCGGTTTGCTTTAGGTGTTTGTTCCATAGTCATCCTTGTTACTTAACATAACAGTAAAAGCGCAGCCCGTAGACTACGCTTTCACCGTGGATTGTAAATTGTATTTACATTATACAGAATTGCTATCGATTTGTCATTACTAAATTTACATAATTCGATATCAAATTTAGTATACCAATTATGTTATTTAATTAAAAATCCACTATATATAGTAATTACGTAGTAATAAAGAGTATATGTTATATATTGCAATTGCTGTTACTGTTACTGTTACTGTTACTATTGCTATTGCTATTGCTATTGCTATTGCTATTGCTATTGCTAAAGAATTATACTCTAAATTCTACAGTTTCCGTATCATCTGTATGCTCTTGACCATCCATATAAGCAATGAGTCGTTCTAATTCTGCTTCAGAGGAAAAGGCAATTTCAATCTTACCTTGAACCTTTTTACCAGCGCGGAACTTAATATTTACAGGAGATCCTAAGCTTAATTTTAAACGATCCATAAGAGCACGTACCTCTGCAGTACTTTGCGGCTTAGCAGTCTTTGTTTTAGGAGTTTTATTTTGCATAGACTTAACAAGAGCCTCTGCTTGACGTGCACTTAATTCGCCCTCTTTAATGCGTTCAGCAGCTTCCATTTGTTGAGCTGCACTACGCAATGCCAACAATGGACGAGCTTGACCTACCGTTAAGTCACCTTCGATAAGATCTTTTTGTACAGAATCACATAATTTCAACAAACGAACCATGTTTGCAATATAAGAACGGCTGCGACCTAGACGAGCAGAAATCATTTCTTGTGTTTGTTTGTAAGTATCCATTAGACCTTGGTATGCCAAAGCTTCTTCAATTGGATCTAAGCCTTCACGTTGTAGATTTTCAACGAGGGCTACCTCTGTCATTTCTTCTGTATTATATTTCTTTACAACAACTGGTACTGTTTCTAAGCCTGCAATAATAGCGGCACGGTAACGACGTTCACCAGCTACAATTTGGTATTTATTCTTTTGTTTACGTACTACAATTGGTTGGAAAATACCAAGATTTTTAATAGACTCAGCTAATGTGGCTAAACTATCTTCATCAAAGCTTTTACGAGGTTGATCTGCATTCGGAACTAATTCAGAAATTGGTAGTTCGTGAATCTCCTTTTCAGGTAATACAGACTCTACAGTATCTACCTTCATTAAGTTTCCAAGGCCCTTACCCAAGCCAGATGATTTACTTTTCTTACTTTTAACTTCTCTAGGCATAACTAACCTCTCTCACCTTACATATAGTGACTATATCAATCTATAACACTCAATTATTTAATAACCAATGCATTAATTCTGCTAATCTCAGATATTTATTTAACTAAACACTTAGCCATTAGCTCTTTCAGATATATATAACCATTTATTTAGCTTTTGAAGCTTTAATTACTTCTTTAGCTAATTTAGTATATACATCAGCACCCTTAGATTTTGGATCATATACGATAATCGGTTCACCATAACTTGGAGCTTCACTAAGACGTACATTACGAGGAATAATAGTCTTATATACTTTATTGCCAAAGAATTTTTTCACTTCATCAGCTACTTGGATAGATAAATTTGTACGACCATCAAACATAGTTAATAAAACACCTTCGATTTCAAGGTCTTTATTAGATGTTTGTTGCACAATTGTTATGGTTTTTACTAATTGACTAACCCCTTCTAATGCGTAGAATTCACTTTGAATTGGAATTAATACGCTATCTGCTGCTGTGAAAGCATTTAATGTTAGTAAACCGAGGGATGGCGGACAGTCAATAATAATAAAATCATACTCATCGCGTACCGGTGCTAATGCTTTTTTCAACATTGTTTCACGTGAAACAACGGAAACGAGTTCCACTTCTGCACCAGCCAATTGAATCGTTGCAGGCGCTACAAATAGCTTTTTAAGCATTGTAGGCTGAACAATATCAGCAATAGGTTCACCATCGATTAGAACATCGTGTACACAGAGTTCTAAATCATCTTTTTCAATGCCTAAACCAGAGCTAGCATTACCTTGTGGATCTAAATCAACAAGCAATACTTTCTTACCAGCATCAGCCAAACAAGCGCTCAAATTCACGGATGTTGTTGTTTTACCAACACCGCCTTTTTGATTAGTAATAGCTATAACTTTGCCCACTTAATTCACCTCACATGTTCGTTCAAAATATTTCTTTTTAATTATAACATAAAACAACGATAATTACGGTAATTACAAATCAAATTCTAAAAAAATATCTATAATTTCATCTACCATACACATTATTTTAAAAATTATATAGTTTTCATCAGATAATATATAGACCCAATGTGCTATATTTTCTTTAAATTCTACAATTATATTTCTTGATTGTTTCACGTGAAACAATTTACTTTTAATTTTTCATATATTTGAGTAAAAACTTATACAAATGTTTCACGTGAAACATTTATATATAATCAAAATTTTATAGTTACTCAAAACGTAAATTTATAGTTGTTCAATACATATTTTTTTAACATAAAAATTTTTATAGTAAAAAAAATAGAGTTGGTATATAAATATATACCAACTTATAATTTTTACACATATTTTATCACACAGTTTTATTTTGAAATAACTAAGCTAAAAAAAATTACAACCCAACTAATCTAAAATATATAACTAACCTAAAAATTCAATCCGCTAATTGAAATAGTTAAGCTAATAAAAATAATTCAATTGTTTCACGTGAAACAATTAGAAATAAAAAGTAAGATCATGAAGCAAATATAATAGATATAATAGATATAATACTTAAAACAATTATATTTATAACTTTTAGGATTAAAATATATTTTGATATAGCTTTAAGTTATACCAATATACTACTAAATTATATGAGAATACAGGCCCTATATGCTTTGACAGGCATTATCGATATCTATATACTATTAAATAGATAGTAATTATATTTATAGGCGTAAAATAGATAAATTTTGAAATTAATCTAATCTATAAACAATATACTAATATTAAGTACACGCTCTACGGATACGCAGAGCTTTTTATTTTGAAAAGGAGGCGTTTCCATGCCCATTTATAACGGAATGCTTCCTGCCATCGATAAAGCAGAAGTAAAACGATACGCAGGACTTCGTCATGCAGAGGATTTTCCTCAAAATTACGTAGACGAAGCATGTAAAGAAATCCAGTTATTAGCTACACCTAAAGGTGTATATCAAGAATACGATTATGATGCTGAAACAAAGACAATTTTGAGCAATCCACCGCTTAAAATTGAAGGTTCCATCATTGAAAAACATTTAGAAAAATCTACAAAAGTCTATGTATTAGGCGTAACAGTAGGTGAAGATGTAGAAATTCGCAGTGAACAGTTATTTAAACAAGGTAATTACACTGTAGGTTTGTTACTTGATGCAGCAGCTACAACAGCAGTAGAACAAGTAGCAGATCAAGTAAATGAAGTTATCAATACAATTGCTAAAAAACAAGGCTATAAACCTACATGGCGCTTTAGCCCTGGCTATGGTAACTGGCCATTAGAAGTTCAGCCACAACTAGCTAAAATCATCAAAACAGAGATGATTGGCTTACAAGTAACAGAGAACTATTTATTGTTCCCACGTAAGTCTGTAACAGCTATTATTGGTTTGATGCCAGCTAACGAAGATATCAAAACAAAACGCGGTTGCACATCTTGTTCTCAAAAAGATTGTGCATCTCGTAAACTACCAGAAAAGGCGATTGTAACGTCTAATAACGAAGGCGAAGAGGGCTGTAACAAAACAACAGCCGAAGCCTCTGGTATCGCTATGAAAGGCCAACCAACAGAATAATGTTTCACGTGAAACATTGTAAAATTTAGGATGATAAAGGAAGATGTTTATGTATATATTTGACGGTGCTATGGGCACAATGCTTCAAGCTGCAGGCTTAGAAGAGGGCTATTGTCCCGAATTATTTAACGTAGAAAAACCAGAAGTAGTAAAGAATATTCACGCCCAATACTTACAACATGGCAGTGATGTTATCACTACAAATACATTCGGTGCTTGTGGTCTTAAATTAGAAGATTACGACTTACAAGATCGTGTAAGAGAAATTAATATTGCCGCTGTAAAGGTAGCAAAAGATGCTATTGCAGAGTTTAAACCATCTGCACGTGTAGCCGGTTCTATGGGTCCTACGGGTCGTTTCTTACAACCATTGGGCAACATGAGCTTTGACTCTATTTATGACACATACCGCGAACAAGCTGAAGCATTGATCGAAGGTGGCGTAGATTTCATCATCATTGAAACTATCATCGACGTACAAGAAATGCGCGCCGCTTTATTAGCATCTCTTGATGCTCGTGAAGCAGCAGGAAAGACAAAAGAAGATGTACAAATCATCTGTCAATTTTCTTTCAGTGAAGACGGTCGTACTATTACAGGTACACCACCAGCAGTTGCAACTACTATCGTAGAGGCTATGGGTGCTGATATTATTGGTATTAACTGTTCCCTTGGACCTGAACAAATCACACCTCTTATTGAGGAAATTGCAAGCGTAACAAACTTGCCAATTATCTGCCAACCAAATGCAGGCATGCCTCAATTAATCAATAAACAAACTGTATTCCCACTTACAGCAGAAGAAATGGGTCCATTGATGCTTCCAATCGTAGATGCAGGTGCAAGCTATGTAGGCGGCTGCTGTGGTACAACACCAGCTCATATTCAAGCAATTTCTGACGCTGTAAAAGCACATACACCTAAGGAACGTGCTCACGTAGAACCTAAAACAATCATTACTAGCCGTACTAAATTGTTAGAATTAGGTCACAATACAAAACCTCTTATCATTGGTGAACGTATCAATCCTACAGGCCGTAAAGTTCTTGCTCAAGAGTTACGCGATGGCTCTTTCATCCGCGTAAAACGCGATGCTTTGGACCAAGTAGAAGCAGGTGCAGACATCCTCGACGTAAACATGGGCGTAGCTGGTATGGACCAAACTCCATTAATGGAACGTGCTATCTTCGAATTATCCATGCTCGTTGAAACTCCATTGTCCATCGACACATTGGATCCAGCAGCTATGGAAGTAGCTCTTAAAAACTACCCAGGTCGCGCTCTTATCAACTCCGTAAATGGGGAAGAGGAGTCCATCACTCACGTTATGCCTTTGGCTAAACGCTATGGTGCAGCTTTACTTTGCTTGCCAATCTGCAGTGGTGATTTGCCTGAAAAAGCAGAGGACCGTGTTGCTTTAGCTGAAAGCATCGTAAATCGCGCTTATGGTTATGGTCTTCAACCACATGACTTATTACTTGATCCATTGGTATTAACACTTGCCAGCGGTGAAGATAGTGCACGTCAAACATTGCGTACATTACAGTTATACAAAGAGAAATTTGGCTTCCCAACAGTAATGGGCTTGTCCAATATTTCCTTCGGTATGCCTCAACGTCCTTACTTGAACGGCCAATTCTTAACAATGGCTCTTGCTTGTGGCTTAACAACACCAATTATGAATCCATTAAACTATCCAGCTAAAAAAGCGTTCGTATCTAGTACAACACTATTAGGCTGGGACCCAGGTTCTGCAGAGTTCATCAAAGAATACGGCTACGAAGATGAAACAAGTGCTCCTGGTAATGCTGCTCCAAAAGGTCCTGAAAAGAAATCCTTCGACAGCAATGATCCTTTAGCGAATATCCGTGCTTGTGTAGAACAAGGCGAAAAAGAAGCTATTGTTGACCTTGTGAAAAAAGCGTTGGCTGACGGCATGGACCCATTAGATATTACGAAAAAAGGCTTATCTGAAGCGATGAATGTAGTAGGGGATAAATTTGGTTCTGGTAAATTATTCTTGCCACAAGTAATGCTCGCTGCCGAAACAATGCAAGCTGCTTTCAACACTATTAAAGAAATCATTCCTGCTAGTGAAAGCTTGGATAAAGGTACAGTCGTTGTGGCAACCGTTAAAGGCGATATCCATGATTTAGGTAAAAACATCGTAGCAGCCTTGCTTGAAAACAATGGTTACAAAATCGTCGACCTTGGCAAGGACGTTGATCCAGAGGTCATCGTTCAAGCGATTAAAGACAATAAGGCAGCTCTCGTTGGTATTTGTTCCTTGATGACTACAACAATGCCTCAAATCGACAATACTATCGCTGCTATCCGCGCTGCAGGCCTTAAAACTAAGGTTATGGTTGGTGGTGCCGTAGTTTCTCAAGACTACGCAGACCAAGCGGGCGCAGACATCTATGCTAAAGACGGTATCGCTGCCGTTAACCACGCAAATGATTACTTTGAAACATTAGAAAAATAATTTCTAATTTACATGACACAAAACAAGGTGAAAGCTCATCTTAAAAACTTATTTTGATGGTAAAAACCACGTAAAAGATTAAACATAATTAGCTTTCACCATATGTATAGATCAAGAGGTACATGATGACATTAAGAGAGAAACATCAACAAGGGAAGTTCACCATCACTGTTGAATTAGACCCACCAAAGAGCAGTTCTGCTCAAAAAGTATTCGACCAAGCAGCGCGTTTAAAAGGTAAGGTTGACGCTATTAACATCGCTGACAGCCCTATGTCCAAAATGCGTATGAGCCCAATTTCCTTGTCTTATTTGTTACAACACAATAAAGATATCGAAACTATCTTCCACCTTACATGCCGCGATCGTAATATCATCGGCTTGCAATCCGAATTACTTGGTGCTGCAGCACTTGGCGTAAATAATATCTTAACCCTTACTGGTGACAAACCAGATAATGGGGACCATCCATTTGCACAATCCGTATTCGAAGTAGACTGCATGGGTTTACTAAATATCGCTAAAACTTTGAATTCTGGCAAAGACTTGGCAGGTAACGACTTAGACGAGCCTACAAACTTCTACATCGGTGCTACTGGTAACCCTGGTGCTCCAGATTTAGAAATCGAACGTCAAAAATTGGCTGCTAAAATTAAAAATGGTGCGCATTTCGTACAAACACAACCAATTTACGATTTAGAACAAGCAAAACGCTACATCGATAAAATGTCTGAGTTCGATGTGCCTATTATGCTCGGTTTAATTCCACTTAAAAGCTTCAAAATGGCCACATACCTACACGAAAAAGTGCCTGGGATCAACCTTACACAAGAAATCCTAGACCGCGTAGAAAAGGGTGGTAAAGAAGCGGGTACAGAAATCGCTATCGAAACATTGGAACAAATCAAAAAAATCGCTGCAGGCGTACATATTATGCCTTTAAACGATATCGATACAACATTACACATCATTGACCACGTATAAGACGTCATAAAATGATTATAGAACACCTTTCCCACGGCCTCCAAAGCGAGCTAAGTCGTCCTTAGGGAAAGGTGTTTATTTTATTTAATAAGCCTAGAGAAAAAGAAAAAGGATGCAAATCATAGATTTGCATCCTTTATTCATACATTAGATTAATGGCTTATCTTTAATTTCTTTTGGTTTACGTGGGTATTGTTTAGGTGTTTTACCTGTTTTCTTAATGTACAGGATTGCCCGTTTATCATCCAAGGTTGGAAGTGTAACAGTGCGTACTTCTTCAATCTTAGCTTTCAATGTGCTAAGGGCTTTATTGGATTCTCCCACTTCTTCTTCATAGATAGCGCCTTTTAGAGCTATTACGTAACCACCTTCTTTTACATATGGTACAGTCCATTCTAATAGAATAGGTAATCTTGCTACCGCACGGCTCGTAGCGATATCGAAGCTTTCACGATAATCTTGATGACTAAGATCCTCTGCACGGCCATGTAAAGTAGTACAGTTCGTCAATTGTAGCTCATCCATAATGGATTCAAGGAAGGTAAGACGTTTTTTCAAAGAATCAAACAACGTAACCTTTAGACTACGGTCGTAGATGGCCAATGGAATGCCCGGGAAACCAGCTCCAGTACCAACGTCAATAATGGACATACCAGATTTAATGATATGTGGGTCATAGCAGGAGAGGGAGTCGATCATGTGTTTAACCACAACCTCTTTCATGTCTGTAATACCCGTGAGGTTGAGATATTTATTTGTTTCAATCATGCGCGCATAATACACGTAGAAGTCTTTTGCTTGCTCTTCCGTACAAGGCAAACCAAATTCGCTCATTTGCTCCATCATATATGAAACAAATTCAGACTCAGGCGCAATAGGCACATCGTATTTTTCTTTCATAAGTACTCCTAATGAATTATCCGATATTTATATGCTAGTAAAAGTAATCGACACATAGCTAGAAAATCTCATGTCATATGGTAAATCATATTAACAATATATAAGTTATAAGAATAGTATTTCTTATTTCAAAGGGTATAAAACTCAAAAATTTGCGTTCTACGCCGTTTTTAATCTATTTTATATAAGTTTATATATAAAAACTTATATAACGACTATACAAGCGAAATATTTAAGTCATTTTACTTTATATTATAGCATATTCTCAATTAATTCTCATTTAAACAGATATATTTCCTAAAAATACCATCTAAACATAGGGTAGAAGAGGTATTAACCAACTATTATCATTTAAATAACAATATTGAGAAATCGGTCCATCTTTTTAACCTATTTTGTTAACCTTTTACAATATCTATTTTCAATTTCATCATTCATCTTTTCAGCAACTTCATTTCACAGTTTATTTCTAATTTATCACCATGAACTTTTCTTCACTTATAGATTGTTTTGTCTATTCTGAATGTACACTCGATGTACTTCTCTAGTGTACATATTTTAACTGCAGAATACTATTTATTTTATAAATATCCATATAAATATACATACTAGCTTTTTAATAATATGTATACAAAATTACATCTTGTTAAAATATATATCAAGGTATATACTTTTTATTAATAAGGAGGTGATATGTATGACCACAGCAAAGCTATTTGAAAATGGCCGTAGTCAGGCTGTACGATTACCAAAGGAATTTCGATTTAATGGTGATGAAGTAATCATCAACAAAATAGGGAATGTAGTCTTACTTATGCCAAAAGATGATGAATGGGCGGGATTTGTAGCTGGTTTATCATTATTTACAGATGATTTTATGTGTAACGGACGGGAAGATATTGATCATCAGGAGCGTGAAGCCTTATGAAGTATATGTTAGATACTAATATATGTATTTATGCTATCAAACAAGAGCCAGAAGTTGTACTACAGAAAATATTGAAACATCATCCTTCAGATATATGTATTTCATCAATTACATATGCTGAACTAATGCATGGTGTAGAAAAAAGCCAATCAAAAGATAAAAATAGATTAGCTTTAACACTTTTATTATCACCTATACAGATTATTGATTTCGATAGTCACGCTGCTGAAGAGTATGGAAAAATAAAAGCTGATTTACAATCACAAGGAAAAATTATTGGTCCTATGGATTTACTCATTGCTAGTCATGCAAAATCAAAGGGTCTTACTATCGTTACTAACAATACAAAAGAGTTTAAAAGAGTTAATCAATTAGAAGTGGAAGATTGGTCTAAACCATTAAGCTAATTCAACCTATTAAGTATTTACTAAAAAAGCTAGTTAATCATAGGATTAACTAGCTTTTTTGTATGTTATCACATATTTTATTTGCTTCGATTGTATTGTTCTAATTGGATCAATAGAACAGATACGTCCGCTGGGGATACGCCAGAGATACGGCTTGCTTGGCCGATGGAGTGAGGGCGGATTTTATTGAGCTTTTGTTGAGCTTCAAGAGAAATGCCCTTAATTTGTGTATAGTCCCATTCTTTTGGAAGAATTTTTTCTTCTAGTTTGCGAACCTTATCAACTTGGTCCATTTGCTTTTTGATATAACCTTCGTAAGTAATGGAGATATCAACAGCTTCTTCAACATCAGGAGTATAGCGTTTTAAACCAAATGCATCGGCTACGATAGCGTAGGAGAGTTCATTACGTTTTACTAAATCATAAGCGTGAATACCTGTTCTAATAGGTGCTGTACCTAAACTTTCAAGCAAAGCTTGTGTTTCTTTGGATGGATTTACAGGTGTATTTCGTAACATATCCATCGCTTCTTCGATAGCAGCTTTCTTAGCTGTGAATTTAGCCCAACGATCGTCTTTTACAAGACCGATAGCACGGCCTTTTTCAGTAAGACGCATGTCCGCGTTGTCTTGACGAAGCAACAAACGATATTCACTGCGGCTCGTCATCATGCGGTACGGTTCGTTTGTACCTTTTGTTACGAGATCATCGATAAGAACACCGATGTATGCTTCAGAGCGAGCAAGGATAAACGGTTCTTTACCTTCAAGCCACAATGCCGCATTAATACCAGCCATGAGGCCTTGAGCAGCCGCTTCTTCATAGCCAGATGTACCATTGGCTTGACCAGCAGAGTAGAGGCCTTCAATATGTTTCACTTGAAGGGCTGGTGTCAATTGTGTTGGGTTCAAGCAATCGTATTCAATCGCATACGCTGGGCGCATGATTTCTACATTTTCAAGGCCTGGAATAGTACGAAGAAACGCGTATTGTACGTCCATAGGAAGGGATGTACTCATACCTTGTACGTACATTTCATTTGTGCCTGTACCTTCTGGTTCTACGAATAATTGATGGCGTTCTTTATCGGCAAAGCGCACTACTTTATCTTCGATAGAAGGGCAGTAACGAGGGCCTACACCTTCGATTTTACCGCTATACATTGGAGCGCGGTGAATATTGCTCGTAATGATTTCGTGCGTTTCTTTGTTAGTATAAGTCAACCAACATACGTCTTCATTGCGGTTGATCCATTCATCCATAAAGGAGAAGGAGTGATGATGTGTATCGCCTTCTTGAACCTCCATATTTTCAAGGTTAAGCGTACGTTTATCTACGCGAGCTGGCGTACCAGTCTTGAAGCGCATCAACTCAATGCCATTGTCGAGCAAAGATTGAGAGAAATGTTCTGCTACGCGTTGACCATTTGGGCCACCTACATAATCGATATCGCCGATGAGGATTTTACCTTTCAAGTAGGTACCTGTACAAAGAATAACAGCCTTAGCGCCATAGAATTCGCCAAGTTCTGTAACAATACCTGTTACCTTGCCGTCCTCAACCTTAAGCTCCGTTACCATGATTTGCTTAACATTGAGGTTCTCTGTATTTTCAATGGTTTGTTTCATCAAATGTTGGTATTTAATTTTATCAGATTGGCAGCGCAAGGAATGTACTGCAGGGCCTTTACCCATGTTGAGCATACGCATTTGAATAGCCGTAGCATCTGCATTAATACCCATTTGACCGCCTAAAGCGTCAAGTTCATAAACAAGATGGCTTTTACCAGGACCGCCAACGGCAGGATTACATGGCATAAGCGCAATGTTATCTAAACTGATGGTCGCCATCAACGTGCGATGACCCATGCGGGCAGCGGCAAGAGCCGCCTCACAACCAGCATGACCACCACCGATGACGATGACATCATAATTATCTACTGTGTACATATCAATTGAATTCCTTATATTTGTTACTTATCTTATTGTGAAAGTTTAAATCACTTACCAAGGCAAAAACGACTGAATAGTTCGTCGATCATGCTTTCACGGATCGTATCACCCGTGATGTCGCCTAGTAGTTCCCAGGCGCTACGCAGGTCGGTAGCGACAAAGTCTACTGGCATGCCCATGTCGATGGAGGAGAGGGCTTGTACAACTTGCGCCTTTGCTTGTTCCATGAGGCTGATGTGGCGCACGTTACTGATCATGGCGCTGTTGTCTTGTTTTACGCGACCGCCGTAGACGAGTTCTTGCACCCATTTGGAGAGAACTGCAGAGCCTTCGCCTTCTTTAGCACTGATGCGTTCGATAGCCGTAAAATTTCCGTGTTCTTTAATATGTTCGTCTGTAACGACTTGTGCCATATCGGACTTATTGAGGAGTACGATAGTATTCAAACCGCTCACAGAGGTCAAAATTTCGATTTCTTCAGGGGTTAATGGAGTAGACCCGTCGATAACGCAGAGCACGATGTCTGCTTTGTTGATATAATCACGAGCACGCTCTACACCGAGGGCTTCTACCGTATCTTGAGTATCGCGAATACCTGCCGTATCGATGAGGCGCAGAGAAATGCCTTCTACAGTCATATATTCTTCAATACTGTCCCGCGTCGTACCAGGAATATCCGTTACAATGGCGCGGTTTTCACGCAAGAGAGCGTTCATAAGGCTCGATTTACCTGCGTTCGGACGACCTACAATAACCGTCGTAATACCATCGCGAATGAGTCGTCCTGTATTCGCTGTGGACAAGAGATCATCCATAGCTTTCAAAATAGGCTCTAGCTGTTCACGAACCTCTTGGCTCGTTACATCCTCAATATCCTCTTCAGGATAGTCGATAGTTACCTCTAAATGGGCAATCATAGCGATGAGCTGTTCACGCACATCTTTTACAAAGGATGAAACGGTCCCATCTAGCTGCGATACAGCGAGGGAGAGGGAGTCCTCCGTTTTTGCTTCAATAATATCAATAATCGCCTCTGCTTGGGTGAGGTCGATGCGTCCGTTCATAAAGGCGCGCTTCGTAAATTCGCCGGCTTCGGCCATGCGCACATCGTGATTTACGAGCAATTTCAGAATTTGTCGAACCGGCACAATACCGCCGTGACACTGAATTTCTACTACATCCTCTGCCGTGTAGGAATGAGGGCCTTTCATTAATAATACAAGAACCTCGTCGATGGTCTTGTTCGTTCCGGGATCCACAATGGTCCCATATTGTATCGTTCTATTTTGGCGGTCCATCAAAGGAACGGTGCCAGCGCTCTTGAACAGGCTATTTACAATAGGAAAACTATCCTTGCCGCTGACCCGAATAATACCAACCCCGCCGATACCGGGCGGCGTCGCAATGGCCGCTATTGTATCATCTATATACATACATATCTCCGTATTTCGATTATCTAGTATTTGCTTTTGTATATGTTCTTCGCCTGTGAAAGTTAAACTAAACTAATCTTTGCATGCGAAGATTAACTTAGGTTAGCTTTCACCATAACCTAAAGAATAAAGGGGGCAGCCCTCAAGCAATCGAAAATATCAGTCACTTGAAAGCTGCACCACTATATTATTTTTTGTACGTAATCACAACGTGACGGAATGGTTCGTCCCCTTCGCTGTTAGTAACAACGTTTTTATCCCCTTGAAGGGCAGTGTGAATGATTTTACGTTCAAAAGCATTCATCGGTTCTAAGGAAACCTTTTGACGGTTGCGTTTCACCTTAGAAGCCAAGCGTTTCGCGAGATTCACCAATGTTTCTTCTCGACGAGAACGGTAATTTTCCACATCTACAACGATGTGGCAGTGGCCAGATACATCCTTGTGTGCCACGAGATTTGTTAAGTATTGAATAGCATCCAATGTTTGACCATGTTTACCGATCAAAATACCTAAATCTTCGCCGTGTACTTGGAATGTAATCTTATCTTTAGTCATCATTTTTTCGATAACTACAGTGAGGCCCATTTGTGTAAACATATCATCGAGGAATTGTTTACCTTTTTCAGCAATTTCTTGTTGATCTTCTTTTGAAAGTTCCTTTTTAGAAGGTTTTTCTTCTACAGAAGCTTCAACTGCTGTGTCTTCTACTTCTGTTTCAGTTGTTGCCACCGGCTGGGAAGCAACAGCTACAGATTGTTCTTCTACATGAGCTACTTCTTCTTGAGTAGCAGTTTTAGCTACAGATGTGAAGAATAAGCGAACAACTGCTGGTTTACGACCAATGCCCAAGAAGCCATTAGAAGGTTGTTCCAAGACTTTAGTTTCTACCAATTCTTGGCCTTCTGCAGCCAATTGAGCTACGCCTTTGGCAATGGCATCTTCAATGGTTTTAGCAGATACATCGATAAATTCCATAGTGTCTCCTATTTCTTAGCTTCTAAGCCTTTGTAAATGAAATGTTGTTGCACAAATTGGAATACATTGGATACGATCCAGTAAATAACTAAGCCAGATGGGAAGTTAAGGGAAATGTAACCAATGAATAAAGGCATAAAGATTGTCATAATCTTTTGTTGTTGCGCAGCAGCACCAGATGCACCGCTACTAGTTTGCTTGGACATAATCCATGTGGATGCCGCACTCAATACTGGCAAGATGTACATTGGATCTGGTTCGCCAAGACTAGGAAGCCATAAGAATTGTACATAGTTTTGATCGTATGGATAGCCTTGTAAAGCATAGAAGATAGCGATCAAGAATGGCATTTGCACCAATAGAGGCAAGCAGCCAGCTAGTGGGTTAACGCCCATTTCTTTGTACAATGCACCCATTTCCGCTTGAAGTTTTGCAGGATCATTTTTGTATTTGTCTTGCAATTCTTTCATGCGAGGCTGTAACTCTTGCATAGCCTTCATGGATTTGATTTGTTTAACAGTAAGTGGTGCCAAAATCGCTTTGATAACGATTGTTAAAAGGATAATAGCCACACCGTAGCTTGGATAGCCTACCATTTGAGTTAATTGGAACGCATAGGTTACCAATGTAGTCATCAATTCAACGATAGGGTGGAATATACTACTTAAGAATTCCATTGTTTCTCCTTTTTCTTACAGTCCGAAACCGTCCTTTGCGCATCTATATATCGTTATGGTATGGTCTAAATTTCATCCATACAG